>Ga0129315_1000020_pt1 | contig 195989 bp, 164 predicted proteins | sample Cm827metagenome_FD_94432 | JGI IMG/M metagenome (GOLD analysis project Ga0129315, IMG submission 94432) | Eastern black-and-white colobus group fecal microbial communities from Wisconsin, USA - Cm827 metagenome | ecosystem: Host-associated > Mammals > Digestive system > Large intestine > Fecal...
ATGAGATATCCCATGCGAAAGCAATAAGACCCCTTGAAGACGACGAGGTAGATAGGGCAGAGGTGGAAGTGCAGTAATGTATGGAGCTGACTGTCACTAATAGGTCGAAGGCTTGACCTGAGTAGTTTGGGTTAAACGGATGAAAAAAGTATTTACCGTATGCGGTTTTGAAGGTACAACCTTCAGATGGCCCAGTGGCTCAGTTGGTTAGAGCGTCGCCCTGTCACGGCGAAGGTCGTCGGTTCGAGTCCGATCTGGGTCGTTAGCATAAAATTTAATATGCGAATGGGATCTTAGCTCAGCTGGGAGAGCATCTGCCTTACAAGCAGAGGGTCACAGGTTCGAGCCCTGTAGGTCCCACTTACAACAGAAATGTTGTACAATGGATGGATTCCCGAGTGGCCAAAGGGGACAGACTGTAAATCTGCTGCAAATTGCTTCGGTGGTTCGAATCCACCTCCATCCATTAAGCCGATGTGGCTCAATTGGCAGAGCAGCTGATTTGTAATCAGCAGGTTATCGGTTCGAGTCCGATCATCGGCTTTTTTCATGTTTATAGTATATCGCGGGGTGGAGCAGTCTGGAAGCTCGTCGGGCTCATAACCCGAAGGTCATAGGTTCAAATCCTATCCCCGCAATTTTTTTTGTCTGATGATCAATCATCGGTAATAAGCCCAGATAGCTCAGTTGGTAGAGCAGAGGACTGAAAATCCTCGTGTCACTGGTTCGATTCCGGTTCTGGGCATTTTTAATTTTATATGGAGCATTAGCTCAGTCGGTAGAGCACTTGACTTTTAATCAAGTTGTCCGGGGTTCGAATCCCCGATGCTTCACTTTTTATCCAGGAAACATATCCTGGATTTTTTTTGCTCAGAAAAACCTCTGAAAGGCTATAAATACTTTTATTTTAATTCAGAGTTTCGTAAGAAATTTTATGATTTCTTTAGGATGAAAACATAATTTGAACACATTTGTTGTATATACTAACAGCATATTAGCAAAGAGCTAATATATTTCATAACTCACACTTCGCAGCGACCACACGCTGCGGAGTACTCCCTCAAAATATAATTTTTCTCTTTCCTGAAAAGGCTGTGCAATTTGCACAGCCTTTTCGCATAAAGAAAAATCTGGTAACTAATAGTAGTTACCAGACAATCGCATCTAAATCGCTATTTTTTTCCTCCGAAATCGTAATAATTAACTTATGTGGAAGGCAGGCAATGACTTCTCCTGTCTGAGAGATAGAGCCGGTGTGTACACAGACAAGATCAGGGCAATTAGCGTCGGTAACAGCAATTTTTCCATTCTTTACTGTGATGGTGTTGCTGCCACCGTTACCGTCATCCAGGACAAGCTCAGTGTCTTTACTCAGATCTAATTCGCTGATGGTTTCTCCATCCTGTTCAATGATAGCTGTAGCACCGGTTTTTCCAAAGAAATATCTTTGAATCAGAAAGCCGGCGCCGATAATCACCAGCAGTAATAGAAGAAAAAGATAAGTATTTCGTTTTTGCTTCATAATATTATTCCTAAAATGTTTTTTTCAGTTTGCAGTCATCCAAGACGAATTCAGCTTCTGTCTGATCCAGAGATTGAATCAGGTCATTTGCTTTTTCATACCCAAGTGTCATGCAGGTAGTGCTTAGAGCATCGCCGGTGAGGGAAGAATCACAGATAATCGACACGCCCCAGAGATCATTCTGTATTGGATAACCGGTATCTGGATCCAGGATATGGTGATAGATGACACCATCCTGTTTGAAGTAACGTTCATAGATACCGGAGGAGACAACAGTCTGATCTTTTACTTTTACCACATCAATGATAGGGTCATTGTCATCAAACGGTTTTTGGATGCCAATACTCCAGTCAGATCCATCTGGTCGTCTGCCAATGGTCAGTACATTACCTCCCAGATTCAGAAGACCCGAGGTCACGCCATTTTCAGTCAGATAAGTCTTCATCTGGTCGGCTGCAAATCCCTTTACCAGTGCACCCAGGTCAATCATCACATCATCCGAAGCAAAGGTCAGGGTATTGCCGGACAGAGAGAGCTGGTCAGCACCCACTTTGCTTAGTGCTTCCGCAATATCATCTGCATCTGGTACGCTGGCGTCTTCGCTTTTGAAATCCCACAGATCTGATAATGGAGCAACGGTAATATCAAATTTCCCATTGGAGATCTGATAATATTTCAGGCCAACAGAGATGAGTTCGGCAACGTCATCGGATACGGTGACAGTATTTTCCGTTCGATGATTGATGGCATACAGTTCACTGGTTTCCAATGTACGACTGAAAGTATTTTCATATTCTCCGCACATTTCTATACAGTGATCCATAAGCTCCTGCCCATTTTCTCCGGCATAGAACTGCAGACCGATAACGGTATCAAAATAGATAAAGTTTTTTTCATAAAGCTGTTCGTCGGACTGCTGGTTCTTCTGCATGCCACATCCGGTGGCAGAAAACAGAAGCAGACAGGAAAGAAAAATCGTTTTTGTTTTTTTCATAAAGTCTGAATCCTTTCCTTAATGACGTTGTTCTGCAGTATCATAGGTCTCGCAGAATCGTGCGGAGAAGGATGGCTTAAGACCAGCAGCCCACAGATGAGAAATATCCCCCAACTGTGCAGCGCGGAAACAGGCAATGCCCTGTTCTCGTTCTTCGGAATGAATGGTTGTCACAGAGGTCGGTGCAAAAGCAGTAGTATGCCATAAAATAAATGGGGAAATTCCCATCAGATGAGACAACAAGACACATTCCAGTCCGAAGTGACAGAAAAATACAATGGTGTCCCGATTGGAGCGGGTGACCTTGTAGATGCCATTTTTACGGACATAGCCATAAGAAGAAAGCAGGCGGTCAAATTTCTGAATCACATGATCGTAAACAGAAAGAAAATCACCGGCCTTTACAATCTCACTGTTTCTCCATTCTGTTGGATGAAAATATTCCGGGTGACTCCACAAATAAGATGGAAGAATGTCCCAGGATACATTGGCAGTCAGCCTGCCATCACGAATCTGTCGGTCTGGATAGGCTTCCAGCAGATGTTCATTCTGATCCAGATAGACACGGGCCGGGAATTCCTGAAGCCAGTCCAGAGTAGTGGCTGTCCGGTTCATGACCTTTAAAGTGCAGGATGCGGTATCCTGTGCACGGCCAAGCGGTGATACATAAAAATCTCTGACGTTTAACTGACTGATCCGATGAGAAAGAATCTCAGCCTCTTTCCAGCCGTGTTCGGTCAGGGTATCATGCTCATAGTCAGGATCGCCATGTCTGATAATTATTAAATCCATAATCAATACTCCTAATATTCATTTCTATTGCGCTGTATTTCAAGAGGATTATATCATGATGTATAAGGATTGTGGTATACTAACCTTATATTTTTACTGGAAATCAAGAGAAACAGAGGAACATGGGAGTGAACAAAATAGAAATAAAAAACCCAAAAACAGAACAGCTGTCTGGTCTGTATGAACAACTGGAAGAATATTGCAGTTCCGATGCATATCCTTTTCATATGCCCGGACATAAAAGAAATGCGACATTGATCCGGGAAATGTATGCACTTGGGAGAGAAGAAAAAGACAGGGTAAGAAGAAACAGGATGCCGTATGGCATTGATATTACAGAAATCGATGGATTTGATAATCTGCATCATGCAGAAGGTATTTTGCTGGAAGCACAGCAGAGAGCTGCCAGTCTTTACGGGGCATACAAAAGTTTTTATCTGATTAATGGAAGTACCTGCGGAATTCTGGCAGCCATATTTGCCTGTACTACACAGAGAGGAAAGCTGTTAATGGCACGAAACTGCCACAAAGCAGTTTATCATGCTGTAGAACTGCGGGAACTGGAGACGGTGTATCTGTATCCAGAGCCTGACATTGATGCAGAAAAAAGGCGCAGAGGTGATGATGGAAATGAGTGTACAGTCAAATGGGGAAAGAAACTGGCGCAGATCAATGGCTCTATTCGCCCGGAGGATGTGGAGGATGCGCTGACACGGGATCCACAGATTCAGGCGGTGGTGATTACCTCTCCGACGTATGATGGCATTTTATCGGATGTGGAGAAAATCAGTGAGATTGCTCATGCGCATGGGATACCATTGATTGTGGATGAAGCTCACGGAGCGCATTTTGGATTTCATCCGGATTTTCCGGAAAATGCGCTGAAAAAAGGCGCAGATATTGTGATCCACAGTCTGCATAAGACATTGCCTTCTATGACTCAGACTGCATTGCTTCACATTGGAGAGAAATCCACAAAATGGACGGAGCATGTGAAAAAATATCTGGATATCTTTGAGACCAGCAGCCCGTCCTATGTATTTATGGCGGGAATGGATCAGTGTATGCGTCTGATCGAAGCAAGAGGAAAGAAACTTTTTGAAGATTACAGTCAAAGACTTCACTGCTTTAAAAAAGAAGTTGCAAAACTGCCACATATCCATCTGCTTACCGATGAGGATGCTGTCCGGCAGCAGGTATATGAAACAGATCCAGGAAAACTGGTAATTGCCGCAGATGGATGGAATGGACATGAGGTGGCAGAGTTTCTGCGACGGAAAGAGCATCTGGAAGTAGAGATGGAAGCTGCCGGATATGTAATCGCCCTGACCAGTATTGCGGATACGGACGAAGGATTCAAAAGACTGAAAAATGCACTTATCCACATTGAGGAGAATATCTCCACAAATTATGTGGAAGACGAAGAAAAACAACCACAGAAGAAAGTAGGCTCGTATATCAGGAGTCTGTCAGGAACATCAGATAATAAGGGCGAAACAGAGGTTCTGTCCATTGCGCAGGCAACAGCATGTGAGCATACGACTATGGATCTGGAGAGAAGTATCGGAGAAATCAGTGGAGAGTATATTTATCTTTATCCGCCAGGAATTCCGCTGGTGGTGCCGGGAGAGAGAATCACAGAAGAACTGCTCTGTCAGATACGGGAAGTGAGACAGACAGGACTGGAAATCCAGGGAATGCGGGATTATTCAGGGAAAAAAGTAGATGTTTGCAGAAAAGTATGATATGATAGCTAGGTCTTGCAGGCAGAAAAAAGATTTATTAATCAAAACATAGAAAGAGAGGAAAAACGAAAAAGATATGAGTACCTTTCGGTATAGAATCAATGTGTTATATCAGTATAAAGATCTGGTTCGGGAACTGGTAAGCCGGGACCTGAAGCTGAAGTACAGAAGAAGTTTTCTTGGTTACGTGTGGAGTGTACTGAATCCGCTTCTGATTATGCTGGTATTGACGGTAGTATTTTCTACGATGTTCAATAAGAATATCGATAATTATCCGGTTTACCTGCTGACAGGTCGAATCCTGTATGATTTTCTGAAGATCAGTACCAACAGTGCCATGAAGTCGATAACTGGTAATGCAGCATTGTTAAAAAAGACTTATGTACCAAAGTATATTTTTACCCTTGCTAAGATTACCAGCTGCATGGTAGATACTGTATTATCCATGGGAGCCCTGATTATCGTTATGCTGGTTACCGGAGCGAGATTTTCATGGACGTTCCTGCTGTTCCCAGTTGTGATCCTGCAGATTTATATTTTCTGCTGTGGACTGGGATTCTTACTGGCCACCCTGAATGTATTTTTCCGTGATATTACATACATTTATAATGCGGTTACAACAGCATGGCTGTATCTGACCCCGATCATCTATCCACTGGAGCGTCTGCCGAAGACCCTGCAGCTACTGGTGAAGGGGCTGAATCCACTGTATTATTATGTGGCACAGTTCCGTGATCTGATCTACGGCTGCCGCCTTCCGGGACCGAGAATTTTCTTCGTTGGATGGATCATTGCATTTCTTATGCTGATCGTCGGAGTAACGGTATTCCAGAGAATGAAGGATAAATTTATCTTATATATCTAACATGCAAAGAGCAGGAGAAAATCATGAGTAAGTATGTAGTGGATGCGGATCACGTAACGATCCGGTTTAACTTATCCAGTGAGAAAATTAATAATTTAAAAGAATATGCCATCAAGCTGGTGAAGCATCAGCTGATGTTTCAAGAATTTCTGGCCCTTGACGATGTATCTCTGAAGGTAAAAAAAGGAGAAGCCTGGGGATTGATCGGCACCAATGGATCTGGTAAGTCTACCTTTCTGAAGGCGATAGCAGGCATTCTGAAGCCTTATAAGGGCACAATTAAGGTAAAAGGCAGGATTGCTCCCCTGATTGAGCTGGGAGCTGGATTTGACGGGGAACTGACGGCCAGAGAGAATATCTATATGAACGGAACTCTGCTGGGACATTCCAAGGAGTTTATGGATGAACATTTTGATGAAATCGTAGAATTTGCCAATATCAAAAAATTCCTGGATTCACCTGTGAAGAACTTTTCTTCCGGTATGAAGGCCAGACTGGGATTTGCAGTAGCTACGGTAGACTGTCCGGATGTACTTATTGTAGATGAGGCACTGGAAGTAGGAGATATGAATTTCCGTAAAAAATGCCGGGAACGCATGGCTGAACTGTTGGAGGGCGGTACAACGCTTCTGTTCGTGTCTCATAATATCAGGACGGTACGGGAGGTCTGTGACCATGCGATCTGGCTGGACAAGGGTATTACCCGTATGAGTGGTGATGTGACAGAGGTCTGCGATGCCTATCAGGAAGAGCAGGATCGTCTGGACAGAGAACGCAAAGAGAAGAAAAGAACGAAGAAGTTCGAGAAGAACGGAAAGATTTATGATTACCTGGTTGTTGGCTCGGGTCTGTATGGGGCGGTATTTGCCAGAGAAATGGAAAATGCCGGCAAGCGCTGTCTGGTGCTGGAAAAGCGGGATCATATCGGAGGCAATATCTATACGGAGGAAGTGGATGGTATCCATGTACACAAGTATGGAGCCCATATTTTCCATACCAGTAATGAAGAGGTATGGAAGTATATCAATAAATATGCAGAGTTTAACAACTATATTAATTCGCCGGTGGCCGTCTATGGAGATGAGTTGTATAATCTGCCGTTTAACATGAATACCTTCAGTAAGCTGTGGGGGATCAGGACACCGGCAGAAGCAAAGGCAAAGATTGCAGAGCAGATCGCAGACCTGCATATTACAGATCCACAGAATCTGGAAGAACAGGCATTGTCCCTGGTGGGACGGGATGTCTATGAGAAGCTGATTAAGGGCTACACTGAGAAGCAGTGGGGAAGAGACTGCAAAGATCTTCCGGCTTTTATCATTAAGCGTCTGCCATTGCGTTTTACTTATAATAACAATTATTTTAATGATGTATATCAGGGTATTCCGAAGGGCGGTTACACGCAGATTATCGAGAAGCTTCTGGAGAATGTAGATGTGATGACCGAAACAGACTTTTTTGAATATCGCAGGGAACATGATAATTTTAAAAAGATTGTGTTTACTGGTATGATTGATGAATACTTTGATTACAGGCTGGGCCATCTGGAATACCGTACCGTACGATTTGAGACAGAGAGGGTCGAAGACGCAAGCTATCAGGGAAATGCAGTGGTGAACTACACGGCAAAAGAAGTGCCATATACCAGAATCATTGAGCACAAGCACTTTGAACCAGAGTTGGAGGCTGAGGAGCCAAAGGATTATACCATCATTTCCAGGGAATATTCTACAGAGTGGAAGCCAGGCATTGAACCATATTATCCGGTAAACGATGAGAAGAACAGCAAGCTGTATGAAGCATACCGGGAGCTGGCTGAAAAAGAAGAAAACGTGATTTTCGGCGGCAGACTGGGACAGTATAAGTACTATGACATGGATAAGGTCATTGATGCGGCGCTGGCAGCAGCACGGAAAGAGCTTGGAAAATAATAGTGTAAGAAAAATGAAAAATCCGTGGTCAGGTATGCCAAAGGAGAGGTGTAACTGGCCACGGAATATAAGAATCATACAGGAAAGTACGAAATGGTTATCGTTTTACAATAAACGCACCGGCATCTTTGGTGATATAAAATCCTTTGTCGGTCTTTTTCTTTACAAATGCCCGAAAGTCGCGGTATCGGTCAACGATGTATCGATTCTGGTTGCCATGACAGGATAGCACATAGGCAATCAGTGCATCAGCATCGGTTACATTCAGATGGTCTTCGTACTGAACCCAGCAAATATCGGAAAATTCTTTCTCTAACAGAGCTTTTCCATTTCCCTTGCCGAAGCGTTCATACAGCCGGTCAGCTGACAGGACAATCCGGTCATCAAATTCCTGTACCAGCTCACTGATTTCTTTCATATGCTGTTCGCTGTAGGTGCTGCAGATAAAGACACCGCCTGGTTTGAGTACCCTTTTTACTTCACGGAAGACCTGTTGCAGATCTTCACAGTAGAACAGTACATGATTGGCAATCAGCAGATCGACACTTTGATCAGGCATATGAATTTGATGGGCATCCATAACATCAAAGCAAAATCTGTAATCATCGGTTCCAATAGAACGCCTGACATCTCGCAGCATACCATCAGAGAGATCGGACAGAATAATTCGAACATTTTGCGGGATACGTTCCTGGTTTTCCAGCCAAAGGGAAGCATCACCGCATCCCAGTTCCAGAATGGTATCACCTGACCGGATGTGACACTGCTCATATAACCATGGAAACCATCCCTGTTGATTGGCAGTGTATTCTTTATGCAGATTGATACGGGCAGAGATATTGGAAGAATTCAGATATTGATTCTTCAGTTTCTGTTCCATTTCGTTGATATTGACAACTTGCAGCATATGGCTCCAGTCCACCTGATCGCCGTGATCCACTGCTTCAGAGGCTTCTTGCAGCGCCTGCTTCATCAGCTGCATCTGCTCCAGACGTTCTTCCATCAGGCCCAGCTGCATATGCAGGGACTCGGATAAAAAAGAACGATCTCCGTTTCGCATGGTCATTTCCCGGATATCATCCAGAGAAAATCCAAGATATTTTAAAAATAAAATCTGTTGTAATCTGGCAAAATCCTCGTCTGTGTAAAAACGGGCTCCGTTTTCATTGACAAAAGAAGGTTTTAAAATATGATGTTCGTCATAATATCGAATCGTTTTCTTGGTGATATGCGCCTTGGCGGCAAATTCACCGGAAGAATAATAGCCTGGTAATTTCATGGTTAAGACACTCCTTACCAGATATTGTACCATAAATTGACCATCAGAATCGTCTGATTTTTGTTCATCTGCTACAAATTTACGTAATTTACATAAAAAATACTTGAAGATGCCCTTAGGGCATCTTTTATAATGCAGTTATAACCAGTAAAGATTTGTTTGTGGCCTGGCGAGGGCAAGGCCAGAATAGGAGAGTACAAAAGAAATGAAGGGAATTATTTTAGCAGGAGGATCCGGAACCCGTTTATATCCACTGACCATGGTAACTTCCAAGCAGTTACTGCCGATCTATGACAAGCCGATGATTTATTATCCGATGTCAGTGCTGATGAATGCAGGGATTCGTGATATTCTGATTATTTCTACACCGCAGGATACCCCACGTTTTCAGGAGCTGCTGGGTGACGGACATCAGTTTGGTGTGAATCTGTCTTATGCAGTACAGCCAAGCCCGGATGGACTGGCACAGGCATTTATTATCGGAGCTGATTTCATAGGTGATGACACCGTAGCTATGGTACTGGGAGATAATATTTTCGCAGGCCACGGTCTGAAGAAGAGACTGACTTCTGCAGTGGAAAATGCAGAAAATGGCAAGGGCGCTACTGTATTTGGTTATTATGTGGACGATCCGGAACGTTTCGGAATCGTGGAATTTGACCATAGTGGAAAAGCGATCTCTATTGAAGAAAAACCGGCTCAGCCAAAGAGCAACTACTGTGTAACAGGTCTGTATTTCTATGATAATCGTGTGGTAGAGTATGCAAAGAACCTGAAGCCAAGCGCCAGAGGAGAGCTGGAGATCACCGATCTGAACCGCATCTATCTGGAAAATGGAGATTTAAATGTAGAGCTTCTGGGACAGGGATTCACCTGGCTGGATACCGGAACACATGAGAGTCTGGTGGATGCAACCAACTTTGTGAAAACCGTAGAGACCCATCAGCACCGCAAGATTGCATGCCTGGAAGAGATTGCTTATCTCAATGGCTGGATCAGCAAAGAAGATGTGCTGAAGACTTACGAGATCGTAAAGAAAAATCAGTACGGACAGTATCTGAAGGACGTGCTGGATGGAAAATATAGAGAGCAGTTATATTAGGAGGACTTATAATCATGAATATTATCGTTACCGGCGGAGCCGGATTTATCGGAAGTAACTTTATTTTTCATATGTTAAAGAAATACCCGGATTACCGTATCGTGTGTCTGGACTGCCTGACTTATGCAGGTAACCTGTCCACACTGGCACCAGTAATGGACAATCCAAATTTCCGTTTTGTAAAGGAAAGCATTACAGACAGAGAAGCTGTTTATAAATTATTTGAAGAAGAACACCCGGACATCGTGGTAAACTTCGCAGCAGAGAGCCACGTAGACCGTTCTATTGAGAACCCGGAAGTATTTCTGGATACCAACATCAAAGGTACCGCAGTGCTGATGGATGCCTGCAGAAAATATGGCATCACCCGTTATCATCAGGTATCTACTGATGAAGTATACGGAGATCTGCCTCTGGACCGCCCGGATCTGTTCTTTACCGAAGAGACTCCGATCCACACCAGCAGCCCGTACAGCTCATCCAAGGCTGGCGCTGACCTTCTGGTACTGGCTTACCACAGAACCTATGGACTGCCTGTAACCATCAGCCGCTGCTCCAATAACTACGGCCCATACCATTTTCCAGAGAAACTGATTCCACTGATGATTGCCAATGCATTAAATGACAAGCCGCTTCCAGTATACGGAGAAGGCTTAAATGTCCGTGACTGGCTGTATGTTGAAGACCACTGCAAGGCTATTGACCTGATTATTCATAAAGGCCGCGTGGGAGAAGTCTACAACATTGGTGGCCATAACGAAATGAAGAATATTGACATTGTAAAACTGATCTGCAAGGAACTGGGCAAACCAGAAAGCCTGATTACCCATGTGACAGACCGTAAGGGACATGACATGCGTTATGCGATTGATCCAACCAAGATTCATAATGAACTGGGCTGGCTGCCAGAAACGAAATTCGCAGATGGTATCAAGAAGACTATTAAGTGGTATCTGGAAAACAGAGAATGGTGGGAGACCATTATTTCAGGGGAATACCAGAACTACTATGAAAAAATGTACGGAGACAGATAGAAATGGGACAGATTAAAGTAGAGAAAAATGTAGGCGGCATTCAGGGACTGTGCGTGATTGAACCGACCGTGCACGGTGATTCCCGTGGATACTTTATGGAGACTTACAATGAAAACGATATGAAAGAAGCAGGACTGGACATGGTATTCGTACAGGACAACCAGTCCTGCTCCACCAAAGGTGTACTGCGTGGACTGCATTTTCAGAAGGAATTCCCACAGGGTAAGCTGGTTCGCGTGATCAAAGGCTCCGTCTATGACGTGGCTGTAGACCTGAGAAGTGATTCTGAGACTTACGGAAAATACTATGGCATCGAACTGACCGAAGAGAACAAGAAGCAGTTCTATATTCCACAGGGATTTGCACACGGATTCCTGGTATTATCTGATGTGGCAGAATTCTGCTACAAATGTACCGACTTCTATCATCCAGGGGATGAAGGCGGCATGGCGTGGAACGATCCGGAGATCGGCATCCAGTGGCCACAGGTAAAGGGCAGCTACCAGGAAAGCGCATCCGCAGAGGGATACGTGATGGAAGATGGTACAGCACTGAATCTTAGCGATAAAGACCAGAAATGGATGGGAATCAAGGATACGTTTAAGTTCTAAAGAACAAAACAGGAAAGAGAAAATGAGAAAAAAGAGCTGATACAGAGACTCAGAAAGAAGTCAATGTGGCGGCTCTTTTTGCTGTATTGACGGTGATTTTTGACCATGATAAAATGAATAATAGTGCTTAAGAAAAGCCTGAAGAAAGGCAAAACAGAACATGTCAAAAAAGAAAAGAAATGACCAGATACCTACACCTGAACAATATGTAAACAGAATGCTGGATGCAATAGGTTATAAAGATCATATTGTTGGTAAAAGGATATTGGAAAATTCCTGTGGCGAGGGAAATATTCTAAAGGAAGTTGTAAAAAGATATATTGAAGATGCAGAGAGAACAGGTCTCACAAAAGCAAAAATAAAAAAGGGACTGGAATGTGACATTATAGCATATGAGAAAGATGGCAAGCTGATAAGTGGATGTAAAAGGAATTTAAATAAAGTCTGTAAAGAATATCAGATTAAAAATGTAAAATGGAATATAAAAAAAACAGATTATTTGAAGAATAACAGAGAGAAAGAAATGGATTTTGTAGTAGGAAATCCACCATATGTGACATATCATGATATATCCGTAGAAGAGCGAAAGTTTCTGAAAGAAAAATACGAAGTGTGCAAAAAAGGAAGATTTGATTATTGTTATGCGTTTATAGAGGAAAGTATTTGTTCTCTAAAAGAAAATGGAAAAATGGTATATTTAGTGCCTTTTAGTATTTTTCGAAATCAATATGCGGACAGTTTAAGAAAATATATTTTAGATGGTATAGAAGAGATTATAGATTTGACCGGAATTAAGGTTTTTCAGGGAATTACCTGTTCTGTTACTTATTTTGTTTATAAAAAAGGAACGACAGAAGATAGCATTCATTATGTCAAAGAAAAAGATGGTATTGATAAATTGATTCAGAGAGATAGATTGGCGGAAGATGGAAAAAAATGGATTTTTCATGCTACAAAAAGTGACTGTCAGACGTTTGGAGATTATTTTTGTATACACAACAGTATAGCAACATTATATAATAAGGCATTTTTGTTTACTGCAAATCAGGAAAAAGATGGAAAATTAATAGGAGAACAGGAATGTATAGAGAAAGCCATTTGTTATCCGGTTATCAGTACAAAACTAAAAAAAGCAGAAATAAAGGAACAGAAACTGGCAGAAAAAGAAAAGCGGGCAGTACGAAAAACCTATATTATTTTTCCGTATAAAAGAAAAAATCATGCGATAGAGAAATATGAAGAAGAGGAATTCTGGCAGACATATCCAAAAGCATATGTGCATCTGCAAAAGTATAGAGATGCCCTTGATAAACGAAAGAAGGATGAGCATGCCAAGTGGTTTGAGTATGGGAGAAGTCAGGCTTTAAAAGAGCTATGGAGTGAGAAGCTGATTTTACCGATGGTGATTACACAAAAAGCAAAAGTCTACAGAGCAGACGCTGAAACTATCCCGTGTGCGGGGTATTTTATAACAAAAAAAGAAGGATCTGCCTATGAATTGGACGATGCCGAAGAAATATTACAAAGTGAAGCTTTTTATCAGTATGTAAAGAATGTAGGTACACCGACTACACAGACCTCTTATCGAATTTCAGTAAAAGATATTCAGAATTATAAATTCAAATAAAGGAGATAAAAATATGCAGAAAAATCTTCGATTTAAGACGAATTCCAGACACATAGGGCAGCTTGGACGAGAGCTTGTGACAGATTTTGTGACAGCACTGGTGGAGTTGGTAAAAAATGCCTATGATGCAGATGCAGGAAGAGTCATGATAAAAATCGAAGACGCGAATACTCCAAACAGCAGAATTGTAATAGCAGATACAGGCTGCGGAATGACACAAAGTGAATTTGAAAATCGCTGGATGGTGATTGGAACCAGTAATAAAGTAAGTAATCCTTATACACCGAATGGAAGAAGAAAAGCAGGAAAAAAAGGGATAGGACGATTTTCTGTAGAACGTCTGGCTGAACGGGTATCTATTTATTCCTACACAGAGGAGGAAAGCTATAAGGTTTCAATAAACTGGAATAAATTTGAGGAAATATCAATGGACGGATTAAAGCAGCGTATCAAAATATTAAGAAATAAAAGAGATACTGCTGCAGCAAAATATCTGGCAAATCAGCTTGAATATTATCTTTCTCTACCGTTGACAGGAGATGATGAAAAGGAACAGGAATATGTTCGAAAAACAGCAGGTGAGATCTGTGAAAATTATGAATATGCATTCGAAGGCCTGTACCTGGATATTATAGAAAAAAACGTCTTACCGATCCTGAAAAAGCAGGAAAAAGTGGAATTAAAATTAGAGGAAATCGAGAATCCACTGACAGAAATCGAAAAGAGGGAAGAAGAAAGATCTTATCAGATTTTAAAAGAATTGTGGGACGGAAAGAAAAACGGAGCAAACTGTACCGGTATAGTTATGGTGTTGGAACGTTTGCGGGATAACTGGAAACAGAAGGATATTGATAAATTACAAAAAGAACTTCGATTACTGGTGGCACCAGAATTTATAGAGAAAGATCCGTTTCATATAGAACTGATCGCAGATCAGTTTGAGATACCGGAAGAATTGTCAGTAAACAGTATATTGGATCTTGCTTTTGCAAAAGTAGAAGCGAGGATCTGCAATGGGGGACGAGACAGCCAGATCATTTACAAAGATATCCAGGGGCATTCTGAGAAGGAAGAAGAGACATATGAGGAACCGTTAATTTGTGGAGATATGACATTTGAGTTATATTACTTTCTGCGAGATGCCCATCATCTGACAAATGAGACTTATGCGTATCGTTTAGCTGTTCAGGTACTGAATATTTACAGTGGGGTAAAGATATACCGGGATAATTTTCGCGTAAAACCGTATGGAGAAATTGGAAATGACTGGCTGGGGCTGGATAAGGCAAAAACATCAGATACACATGGATATCGAGTGGGTAATAATCAAACGATTGGTGTGATTAAGATATCAGATGAACAAAATCCATTGCTGATTGACGCAACGAACAGAGAAGGGCTGATTGAAAATGAAGCTTATGAACAGCTAAAAGAATTTATATTAAAGTCAATGTATCTGATCTCACGAATTCGAAAAAAAATAGCAGATGATGAACTAAAACAAAAGCTGGAAAAAGAAGAAGAAAAGAAAAAAGAGGAGAAAAAGAAGGAAAAAGAGCATAAAAAGAAACAGGATGCATATTATAATAAAATAGAGCAATTGCTTGTGGCAGAAGCGGAAAAAACAAGGTCTGGGAACTATGTTCTGCATGTCATACAGGAATGGAAAAAGAATGACGAAAGGTTCCAGGAAGAGAAAGAAAAAAGCAGTGAACAGCGAGAGAATGCATATCGAGAGTACATTGACTATCAGGAAACGGAATTATCCATGTATAAGAACCTGGCAACATTGGGAATTCTTACTGGCAACTTTGGACATGAAACACAGGATGTTGTTTCCAGGATAGGCGGGACGTTATCCTATTATCAGGAACTGGCAGAAATCTTAAACATGGAAAGTTTTAAGCAGGTTACGAAAAATGTGGTGTCTGATTTTGAACGTATTTCTGGTTACAGCGCCATGATCGTGGAATTTTTGAGAAAGAAAAAGAGAAATCCGGAAACAGAATTGAATTTTGGTATGGTATTGGATGGTATCTGCAAATTGTATCTGCCAATGTTAAAACCTTTTGATATTCAGATGCAATGGAATTCACGATCAGATATCGTCATGACTATGCGTCAGATAGATCTGGAATCCATCATTATTAATATGATTACGAATGCATTTGAGCAGGTAAAAGAGAGAAACAATCGGAAAATTCAGATACAGTTTACAGAAGACGATGAAAGTATAGAACTGCTTTTTGAAGATAGCGGCGTGGGGGTGCCAGAACCAGAAAGAGAGAAAATCTTCCATGCATTTTATACTACAAAGGAAGATGATGGAATCGGACTTGGCTTAAATATCGTGAAAGACATTGTATCATCTTACGACGGTACGATTTATGTGATGGATTCTAAGGAACTGGGAGGAGCAAAATTTGTAGTTCATTTTATGAAAAAGGAGACAACTTGATGGAAAAAATGCTGACAGGATTATATATAGAGGACGAAAAAAAGAATATCGAGTTGATGCAGGCCAGATTTGAACTTTACGGACTTAAGTTATTGGGATTGTGTGAGTATCCTCAGAGTGTAGAGAATTTTTATGAATACATTATAGAAAATGATGTGGATTTTTTATTAATTGATCATGAATTAGATAAGCTACATGTGTCCTATAAAGGAATTGATGTGTTAAAAGAGATCCGGAAACAGGACAGTAATATTTATGCCGTGTTGTTGACGAATTATCCACTGGATAATTACAAAACAGAACTGGAAGAATACGATTTTCAGTTGAATAAGTCAGAATTGGCAAATATATCTAAAATGCAGGAACTGACAGCAAAAATAAAGAGAGCCTGCGGAAACAGGCAGGAAAATAAAGATCTGGCGTTCATGGATACCCAAAACAGAAATTTACAGGAGATACTGGAACAGTTGAGAGATATGAAGAAAAAGGAGCAGTAATGGATTATACTCGAAAAAGACACTGGGTTACGTACCATTCGAAAAAATGTAAAATGTATCTCCGAAATGATTTTCGATTTGAGTGTGCATATTGTGGAATGCGGGAGCAGGATAATGTGGCAGGAGAATTCTATTTCGAAAAAGATCATTATGTATCCAAAGAATCAGATGTAGAATGGAACACAGATGCATATGAGAATATGGTGTATGCCTGTCGAAAATGTAATAAAACGAAGTCAGATAAAGAACTGAGCCTGACTTTGGATCCATGCAAAGATGATATTTATAATGGGGAACATCCACAGATAGAGAAGCACGGAGAAGAAGATCACTATGCAGTACGTGCACAAACAGAAAAAGGAAGACGATTTATTGAAAATCTGGAATTGAATTCTAAGTTTTACCGTCGAATGAGGAAAGAGCAACAGGAAGGTCAGAAAATACGGGCGGAAATATCAAAAATCCTGAAAGCAGATTTTGAAAAAACAATGCCAAAGGAGACTGCAGCCTTAAAGAAAAAGCTGGAAAAGTATTTTGGATTAACAGAAAGAGATGAGAGCAGTGATGAATTTCGATGTGGCGAATCACAGGCTGGAAAAGAAATATATGAGATTTTAAAAAAGCTGCGAGAAAAGAAGATTCCCTGTAGATTATTACTGGATGAGCATGATGTGGATGTTGTGCTTTCTTATGAAGGAAGAGCATATTATTGTGAGATAAAATCCAGTGAGACAGAAGGAAAAAAGATATATGGACCAGTAATAAAAAAAGAAAAACTGGAAGCATGGAACAAAAGCAACAAACAACATGGTGTACTGTATGATTATAGAAAGAAAAATAAACTGGTGCTGTACATATGGGATGCAGAAGGAAAAAGGGTGCAGTGTGAATTATAGAGCTTGTCATTTCCTATCTGAAATGCTTTGATTGACAGTATCATAACATTTATTTCAGAAGGGAAACAATCTCATGCAGATAACGGATAAATTACTTCGTTCACTGACGGAAGTGAAGTATTTGAATGCGGATAATGTAGATCGATATCGATGCATTATGCGCATTTTTTTTAAAAAAATTATGAGAAGCTTCATTACTGGATGTACCAGGAGGAAGTCTATGCGCAGATGAAAGAAGAACCCTATTTTGCAGAATATCGGCCGGAGCAGTGCCTGCAGGATCTGACTACTCTGACGGAGTGGAAGAATCTGAATACAATCCAGGATACCAGGAAGGTTACTTCGATTGAAGAATTTAAGAACCGGAAGTATCGGTATCAGATGTCAGAATATAGCGTGGAGATCGAGCGTCTGGTGGTGCGTCTGGAAAATCTGTTTATCGAAGGGGCATCACTGGAACCGACTGGCTATACTGGAAAGAATTACAGATGAGAGACTGGTGCCGGTGGCAGAACGAATCAGAGAGTTTGGAGTGGCAGGATATCAGGAGAGAGTAATAGAAAAATATATTGATTTAAAATAAAATGTATCATTTGCGTAAAGTTATGTTACAATAAAGATGACGGGAGGACATCAAGAACAGTACAAAAGATAAAATGAGATAAAATACATAAGAGAACCTTTCTGAAATACAAAAGAACGAACGTAAGACAAACAGAAAGGAGACTTTTATGACGACGGTAACGAAGCACGAAGATGCAGTGATGAAAATGGGTTTTGACTATTTTCGAGATACGATATTAAAAACACTGAATATTCACTATGAATTTGTAGACAGCAAGCCAACCGAAGCAATAGAGATCCACATTGATAACTTATATATGGATTACAACTTTTTAACAACGGAAGACGTAATTGTACATATCGAGTTCCAGACCACAGAAGATCATGTTACAGATGATCTGATGCGATTTCACGTATATGAAGCAATTTTGATGAGGAAAGAAAAGAAGAAGGTAATTACCTATGTGATCTATTCAGGTGGGATTAAGAAGGTAAAGACGAAGTTGGATTGTGGAATTTATACCTATCAGGTAAATCCGGTTTACCTGACAGGTCATGATGCGGATGAAATCTTTCAAAGCGTAAAAGCTAAGATAGAAGCAGGTGAGCCGTTGAGTGAAGATGACTTTGCCAATCTGACACTTACTCCATTGATGACCAGTAAGATGTGCAGGAAGGATGTTATTAAAGAAGCTATTCAGATTGTAAAGCAGGAAAAACAACTCACTGCGGAGAAGACTATAGCGATGCTATATACATTGGCAGATAAATTCTTAAGTGCTGGAGAATTGAATGAAATAAAGGAGGTATTGGCAATGACGAGACTGGGACAGATGCTCTACGATGATGGAATGAAAAAGGGCATGGAGAAAAAAGAGAACCAACTTACAGAATTAACAGCCAGATTATTAGAGGAAAATCGTCTGGATGATCTTAGGAGATCTACAGAGGATAAAGAATTTAAGGAACAGTTGCTGAAAGAGTTTGGGATAGAGTAGCAGGTACAGAACAGTACAAAAGATAAAATGAGATAAAATACATAAGAGAACCTTTCTGAAATACAAAAGAACGAACGTAAGAAAAACAGAAAACCGTTGAGTGAAGACGACTTTGCCAATCTGACACTTACTCCATTGATGACCAGTAAGATGTGTCGAAAGGATGTTATTAAAGAAGCCATCCAGATCGTGAAGCAGGAAAAGCAGCTTACCGCAGAAAAGACCATGGCGATGCTATATACACTGGCAGATAAATTCCTGAGTGCCGGAGAGTTGGATGAGATAAAGGAGGTATTGGCAATGACGAGACTGGGACAGATGCTCTACGATGATGGAGTAAAAAAAGGACGCGAACAGGGGCGTGAATTGGGCCGTGAAGAGGAAGCAAAACAGAATGCGGCTCTAATTGCCAGATTATTAGAGGAAAATCGTCTGGATGATCTTAAGAGATCTACAGAGGATAAAGAATTTAAAGAGCAACTGCTGAAGGAATTTGGGATAGAATAGTGACAGATACAGATGAGCCATGCCGTGAGGTGTGGCTCTTCTGATGTAGAATAGTCTGGCAACCGCGAATTTATGGCTTTTTGAGATTTCCGGGGACTAATATTGTTCTTTTTATAGACATGGAGCCCCGGAGATCTTCTTTTGGATAATTTTCGCGGCTTGGTACAAGGTAGCTCCCAATAAATTGACCCCGGAAATTGTGTTTTTTGAAAATTTCAGGGTAAGGCAATTATAAATTCTTGGCATAAAAATGCCAGAATATCAGTTATTTCCTAATTTTTGGTTAATTTTTAAGAAACTACAGGGTTTCTCTTTTCAAAAGACTCTGCTATAATGTAATAGCCCATATCATGCAAAAAGTAATATTTTTCAGGATATGGTTTATGGAAATAGATACAAAAGGCGGTTAGGAATTTATGATCAGTCACACATTTGCGGTATGTGCATATGGAGAATCCCCATATCTGGAGAAGAGCATCCGATCGGTGGTACACCAGTCTGTGAAGTCCAAAGTGATTGTGTGTACCTCCACGCCAAGTGACTATATCGAGAATCTGGCAAAGAAATATCAGCTGTCCTATTATGTGAGAGAGGGAAAGAGCAGTCTTCAGGATGACTGGAACTTTGCCTATGATCAGGCTGGTACGGAATATGTGACGATCACACATCAGGATGATATCTACCAGAAGGATTATCTGAAGTATATGGATCAGTATCTGGAGAAGTATCCGAATACGCTGATTGCCATGACCGATTATCGGATTATCAATCAGCATCAGGAAGTACGATGGGATGTGAGCCTTTTGATTAAGCAGATCATGAAGCTGCCTCTTCGAGTGCCATTTCTGGCAGATAAGCGGTGGGTGAAGCTGGGAGTACAGTCCTTGGGAAATGGAATCTGCTGTCCAGCGGTCTGCTATCACAGAACGATGCTGGGAGAGAGTATTTTTCAGTCCGGTTATCACTATGCACTGGACTGGGATATGTTTGTGGAGATTGCAAAGAAAAAAGGAAGATTTACCTATATTCCAAAGAATCTGTTCTATTATCGGATTCATGATGGAGCGACGACTAAGGCCTGTCTGAAGAATCAGGAGAAGACACAGGAAGAACTGGAGATGTTCGCAAAATTCTGGCCGAAGCCAGTGGTAAAGCTTCTGATGCATTTTTATAAAATAGGTTACAAGAGCTATGAAAAATAGCAAGAGGAGAAATACGTTTGAAGATATTGATTATTATTCCGGCTTATAATGAGGCGGAAAATATCGAACGGGTAGTAGATAATCTCATCGAGAACTACCCTCAATATGATTACGTGATTATCAATGACGGTTCCACAGATGATACCAGAAAAATCTGTGCCAGAAGAGGCTACAATCTGCTGGATCTGCCGATTAACGTGGGGTTGTCCGGAGCTATTAAGAGTGGTATGCGCTACGCTAATTACTATGGATATGACTACGTACTGCAGCTGGATGGTGATGGTCAGCATGATCCGATGTATATCAGGGATCTGCAGGCCTGTATGGAGCAGACTGGTGCAGATATCGTCATCGGATCCAGGTTTAAGACTGAGCGGAAACCGATTAATTCCAGAATGATCGGCAGCCAGCTGATCACAACGGCTATTTTCCTTACTACAAAAGGAAAATATATCGGAGATGTGACCTCCGGTATGCGTCTTTTTAATAAGAAAATGATCAAACGGTTCGGATATGATATGCATTACAGCCCGGAACCGGACACTCTGGCTTATCTGCTGAACTGTGGAGTGAAAATCGAGGAAGTGCAGGTACAAATGCATGAGCGAATCGCCGGAGTCAGTTATCTGAACTTCAAGAGCTCCATCTGGTATATGATGAAGATGATGTTCTCCATCTTCCTGTTCCAGTGGGTAAGAAAACGGGGAAAGGAGAGCTGATATGTCAGTGACATTAAGAATATTGTTGATCATGGCCTCTGCAGCGACCGTTATCTGGATTTTATATAAAATCCGCAGGTTAAAGGTGAAGATGGAAGATACCATTTTCTGGATCTTCTTTGCAGGAGTACTGCTTCTGATGGGAGTATTCCCGGAGATTGTATATAAGCTAACAGATATGATCGGAATTATGTCACCAGCGAATCTGGTTTTTCTGATCATGATTATCATTCTGTTTGAGAAGGTATTTACACTGTCGATTATTGTTTCTCAGCTGGAAGAAAAGATAACGATATTGTCTGCGGAAGTAGCGCTTCGCAGTCATGAGACAGCTGAAGAACATGAACAGAAAATCGAGACTGAAGTAGAAAAGATAGAAGAGGAAGAAAAAGAAGAAATGGAGAAGCTTCATGGATAGTGCAAAAGTATCTGTGATCATTCCAGCTTACAATAATGAAACATACATTGAAAAATGTCTGCAGTCGGTCACTGAGCAGAGCTATAAGAATCTGGAGATTCTGATCATCAATGATGGCAGCAGTGATCGAACAGAAGAACTAATTAGAAAGTGTCAGCAGGCAGATGAGAGAATACAGCTGCTTACGCAGGAAAACAGTGGAGTATCCATTTCCAGAAACAGAGGGATCGATACTGCAACTGGGGATTATCTAACTTTTGTGGATGCAGATGACTATATTGGAAAAGATTATATCAGGGATCTGGTGAACCTGGCCGAAGAAAAAGATGCTGATCTGGTGATCTGTGGACTGAAGATGGTAGACGAGCAAGGAAAAGTCCAGCAGGACATTGTTCCGGGGGAATACCGGAAAGGAAGCAAAGAAGAGTGGACATTTCGGATCTCAGCAGTCTGTTCTCATCTATATAAACGGGAACTTTGGATGAAACATAATATCCGATTTGCCGCCGGAGTGAGAGGCGAAGATATGCCAATCAGTCTGTTCTTTAGTGGTGTGACACCATGTATCCAGACATTGTCACAGTCCGAATATTATTATGTACAGCATGCTTCATCTGCCATGCATAGCTTTCAGGGACTGAAAACCTATAAATTGCCATATCAGGCAGTGGAAGAAGCTGTGATAAAAGCCAGACAGTATGGCATCTGTAACAGTGAGGAGAATTTTGAATTGTTTACTCTGCGGATTATGGCAACATTCATACAGTTGGCCAAAGGTGCATCAAAAGAAGATATCAGGGAATTAAGTGATTATATCTATCGGATGATAAAGACCTACTTCCCAGAATATCGAGAGAATTCACTGGTAAAGCTGAATTCTAAAGTAGAAGTGCCATTTATGCAGAAAATGGCAGTGTGGAGTATGATAAAGATGGTGAGAGTGAGAGCACTGTATCCATTTTTAAAAGTAGTATGTAGGAGTAGCAAATGATAAAAGCATGTTTTGTGATTCTGCATTATGGAGATTTATCTGTAACAGAAGCCTGTGTATCCTCTATTTTCAAAATGAATGATATCGAACACCTGCGTGTGATTATCGTAGACAATGATACACAAAAGCCAGACGTAAAGCGCAGGGAACTGAAAGATAGATACAGAGACTGTGCACAGGTACAGATACTGCAGATGCAGGGAAACTGTGGATTTTCTAAGGCTAATAATGCAGGATATCAGTATGCCAGATCACATTATGATCCGGAATATATGATTATCTGTAATAATGACATAGAATTCACTCAGAAGGACTTTACAGAACGACTGGATCGTATATATGGGGAAAATCCGTTTGCGGTACTTGGACCAGATGTGGTGAAGGCTGGGAATCAGGAACATCAGAATCCGATGGATACCAGAATCCGAACACTGGAAGAAGCAGAATACACGATCCGCATGAATCGTCTGGGACTGAAGTACTTCACACTATTATATCCGGCTCTTTATCTGCAACAGCAAAATGCAGAAAAGAAAAAGTTGAAAGAAAAAGTAGCTAAAGCAGACTGGTATCAAAAACGGCATGAAGATATCGTGCCGTTTGGAGCCTGCCTGATTTTTTCAAAAGACTTCATACAGAATGAAGCAAAAGCATTTGAACCGGAAACACAGTTCTATTATGAAGAATATATACTGACATACCGATGTCAGAAAAAGAAATATAAGATTGTATATGATCCATCTGTGCAGGTACTTCATGAGAGCGGTGCGGCAACCAGAATAACATTTGGAAGTATGAAAAAACAGATGAAGTTCCGGATGGAGAGGACATTAGAGGCAGCAGGAGTTTATAGAAAAGAAATGGAAAAATAGATGTCTGGGAGCAATTCCAGGCACTTTCTATTGTAAGGAGAACAGCAATCTTGCTTTTTAGTATGCCGTATGTTAATATCTAAATTATATATGGAAACAAGAAATTGTTTTATATGGAATAAATTATGAAAAAAATATTATGGTTATCTCCCTATGCACCCTATGATCAGGTAGCGCATGCAGGAGGAAAAGTACACAATTATTATATAAAAAAATTTCAAGACAGCGGCCGGTTTGACGTGACGCTGCTTTCGTTGTGTCTAAAGGACGAAGAAGCAAAGTTAGATCTTGATCAATATGGGATAAAAAATCACATTTTTGTGTCAGAGCAAACAGCAATTGCAAAGTATTGGAGAAGACTGTTAAACGGATTATCGTATGTAAATCCGTTTGATAAATATGCGGCTGTATGTCAGTGGTATGAGGTCATGCAGTTGAAGAGATTGCTGAGAGATTATATAAAAAGTGGAGAATCTCCAGATATTGTAATTATGCAATGGACATTTTCGGTAATGCTGTTGCCGATTATAAAAAAGGCATTTCCAGACTGTAAAACAGTTGCAATAGAAGAAGATGTAACATTTCAGAGCTACTATCGAATATGGAAAGCCAAGGAAAATGTAATATTAAAGACATTTTGGAAAAACCGTCACCAAAAAGAAAAAAAGTTGGAACTTTCTTTGCTGGAAGAAGTAGATATGATTGTTACGAATAATCAAAAAGATACAACTATGCTAAAGCGTTGTGGATTGAAAGAAGAAAAAATATTTACTTCAGTATCTTATTTCGATAATTATAGTAAAATTGAAAGAAATATAATCGGAAAAGATATACTATTCTATGGGGCAATGGCCAGACCGGAGAATTTCGAAAGTGCAATCTGGTTTATAAAAGAAGTAATGCCACAGATGAGAGAACAAAATGTGAGATTTGTAATAGTAGGGTCTAATCCACCGAAAGAATTATTGAAATATCAATCTGAAAGAGTGATTGTGACAGGGTTTGTAAAGGATGTTTCAAGTTACCTTGAAACATGTCTGTGCATGGCAGCTCCGTTGGTCAGAGGAGCCGGCATAAAGATAAAAATTATAGAAGGAATGTCAGCTGGCATACCGATTTTAACCAATGAAGTAGGCATTGAAGGAATATCTGCAACAGACGGTGAAGAATATATTCACTGTGAAACAGCTGCTGATTATGCAAAAGCGGTACAAAAGATCATAAATCAGAAAATTAATGGAAGATTAATGGGAGAGAAAGCAAGAAGCTTTATTCTGAATCATTACAATATAGAAAGCAAAACAAACGAGTTCATAAAACTTGTGGATGAAATGACAATAAAGGAGTAAATGTATGACGGAGAAGATGAAGGACATTTGGGACTATAGAGATATGGTATATAGTCTTGTGAAAAGAGAATTGAGAGGTCGATATCAGAAGTCTGTATTAGGTATGCTTTGGACATTTCTGAATCCATTTTTCCAGATTGTGATCTATACATTTGTATTCACAATCATTTTTCCAAGTAGTATTGAAAATTATTATATTTATCTGATGACAGGTATTATACCATGGAACTTCTTTACAGAGGCACTTGGACAAGGAGCTGGTAGTGTGGTATGTAATGCAGATATGACAAAAAAGATTTATTTCCCAAGAGAAATATTGACCATAGCATCTGTAACAGCAAAATTTGTAAATATGTTATTGGCATTTATTCCGATTGCATTATTCATCATCTTTTCACCGGTAGGATTAAGCTGGCATGTATTATTGCTTCCACTGGTATGGATTACAGAATATATTATTGCACTTGGATTTACCTTATTTTTTGCATCCATTACGGTATATTTGAGAGATATGGAATACATTGTTGGAGTGTTGCTTATGGCATGGATCTGGGCCACACCAATTATGTATTCTTTGGACTCATTACCGCCAGTTGTTGGAAAGATTCTTTTATTGAATCCTATGACACTGGTTATTAGTTCATATCATAACTTGTTATATTATCATCAGATGCCAACGATGTTGACTTTATTTGGCAGTCTGGCAGAGGGAATTGTGTTGCTGATTATCGGAGAAGTTGTATTTATGCATCTGGAAGGCAACTTTGCGGAGGAATTATAAATGAAACCAGAAAATGCAATTGAAGTACGTAATGTACGAAAACATTTTAAAGTATATAAAGATAAGGGACATATGCTCAGAGAGCGTATTATCCATTTTAATCGAAATAAATATGAAAATCGTGAAGTCTTGAAGGGGATCAGCTTTGATGTAAAAAAAGGAGAATCTGTTGGATTAATCGGAAAAAATGGATGTGGAAAAAGTACGACACTAAAGTTATTGACCAGGATTCTGAGACCAAACGATGGAACTATCGATATTCAGGGAAGAGTATGTAGCCTAATTGAACTGGGTGCTGGCTTCCACCCAGATATGAGTGGACGTGAGAATATCTATATCAATGCCTCTATTTTTGGAATAAAGGCCAAAGAAGTAGATAAACGTCTGAATGATATTATTCGATTCTCTGAACTGGAAGAATTCATTGATAACCCGGTACGTACTTATTCTTCAGGTATGTATATGAGACTGGCATTTTCTGTAGCTATCAATGTAGATGCAGATATATTGCTGATTGATGAGATTCTGGCGGTAGGAGATAACTCTTTCCAGACAAAGTGTTTCAATAAATTGAAGAGTCTGAAAGATCAGGGAACTACAATTGTAATCGTGTCCCATGCGCTGGGACAGGTCGAAAAACTCTGTGATCGGGCGATTTGGATTGATGAGGGAATTATTCGAAAAGATGGACCTGCAAGACAGATTTGCCGAGAATATCTGGATAAGATGGAAGCAGATCGATTAGAGCGTGCTGAATTAGAGTATAGAATGCAACTGGAAGATGAGGAAAAGAGAAAACAAGAAAAGCAAGAAGAAGATGAAAAAAGAAGAAAAGAGGAAGAATTAGAGCAAAGGAAGCGAGAAGAAGAAAAACGTAGAAATGCCAGTTGTAGAGAAATATGTGTGCAGTGTGGTCCAGATGCTAGACGTGAAGGAAATCAAAAAACAAGATTTACGAAAATAGAACTATTGAATAGCAATAATGAGATGTGTACAGAGTTTTCTGTGGATGAACAACTGAAAATAAATATGGAATATGAAAGCGATGTATCAAATGAAGAGGCAAATTTTGTAATTGGAATAACAAGAGAAGATTGGGTATATTGTTATGGTACAACAGTAAAAAATGTAGATGGAAGATATGTCAAATTACAAGAAAAAGGAAAAGTATCATTTATTATTCCAGAACTTAAATTGTTGGAAGGAAGATATTTTATAGATTTAAGAATACAAAATAAAGAAGATGTGGCGTATGATTGCATTTATTCATTGCTTGTATTTGAAATCAAGAAACCTGAAAGGCGAAAAGAACTTGGAATTTTAAGAATGGATTGTATGTGGAGAGAGGAATAGAAGGAGATCTATTATGGAAAAGATTTTTATAATTCCGCCAGATGGAAATGGAAGTAAAGGTGATGAGGCAATGGTTCGTGGTGCACTGGAATTATACAGTGGATTAGGTGAGATTGCTTTATTAACACCTAGAGAACAGTTATGGAAAGAATGGGTTGTTGATAAGGGAGATCAATTTGAAGAATATATCGTTCCATTAGAAGAAATGCCAAATTTTATTCGAGAAAAATGTCGATTAGTTATTATTGGCGCTGATTTAATGGATGGCTTATTTGATTCTCCAGTAATTCAGCAGCGACTTGAAACAGCAAGACGAGCAATCGAGTTAGGAGGTTGCTCCGAAGTGATATCTTGTTCATTTAGAGATAATGTTAATGACGAGATTATAAAAAAAATAGTAAGCATCGGAGAAAAATTGAAGTGGTATTTGAGAGATAAAATATCATTGCTTAATTTTGAAAAACAAACAGGATTAAAAGGATATTTTTTCCCTGATTTGGCATTCCAATATGATTCAATTGTAGATGAAAGAGTAAGTAATTATACAAATAAAATTCTTGAGCAGAAAAATAAGGGAAAAAGAATAGTAGGTATAAATCTATGTGAGCATTCTTTTAGGAGTTTTTTTGAAGAGGATACATTAGAAAATAGACAGAACTATATAAATCAATTTGTAAAAAGCTTGGTATCAGTATATGATGGGGCATATTATGTATTAATCTCAAACGATGTTAGAAAATGGGAGAACCATTGGAGTGACATGCAGTACTTGCTTGAAATAGCGAAAAATTTAAAAACAAAAGGTCTTGATAATTATATAATTATTGATGAATTTTGTTTAGAAAATGAAATTGTATCTATCTTGAAAAATGTGGACATTGTGATAAGTGGAAGAATGCATCTCATTATTGCGTCAATTCGAAGTGGATGTATTCCTATAGCATATTTTGGAGATAGTGGAAGCTTCAGAGATATTACAAAAATGAAGGGGATGTTTCTGGCTTGTCTTGGAAGAAATGATTTTGTTGTTACAGACAATACTTCTTTTTGCGCTATATCAAAGTTAATTTTAGAGGATTATAAGCAGATAAAAACTAAATGCGATGAGTATTTAAATAAGTACTTTGCAGAAACTAAAATGTTAATAAATGAATTTAAAGAAAACAATCATTTCCAAGAAAGAAGAAAAAATGAGTCATCCACAATGGATCAAATGTTTTCTTTGATTCAATATTTTAATAAAAAGGACGAGACGATAAAAAAATTACTGAAAAAGAAAAATGATGATTACTGGACAATTTTAAATGATAATAAAGTAATATCTGAAAAGGATCAACTTATTTCAGAAAAAAATAGCGAAATATTAGAACAGATAAAAAGAATAGCTGATTTAGAAGAAAATTTAAGGATAAATGAACAAAATTTGTCAAATATTACTGTAGAGAACACGGACAATAAGAGAAAATTAGAGTTCATAGAAAAAGAATATAATGCAATTATAAATGCTAAGATGTATAAGCTCATGAGAGGTATGTGCCATGGCTTTGACGTAATTATGGTGGGACCACGATTTGTAGGAAGAAATATATATGCATTCTGCCGTATGATGACGCATGTAAATATACAGGAATTAAAAATAGCGGCGGGATATGTGAAAAATGAAGGACTTGTTGGTGCTTACCATCATCTGATGAGGGATTATCATAAGGGTGATTTAAAGAAAATCCAGGTAGATATAGATCAAAAAATTTATGATGAGATCAAAACCATGGAGGAATGTGAGCATCTTACATTGCTATATTATGAAAAACCACTGGTTTCTATTGTGATTCCGGCATATAATCAGTTTACATATACTTATTATTGCATAAAATCCATTATTGAAAACAGTGGAAATATTTCTTATGAAGTAATTCTTGCGGATGATTGTTCTACAGATCTTACAACACAGATAACTTCTATAGTTGATAATTTAGTAGTTGCAAAAACAGAAAGTAATATGCTGTTCTTGCGTAACTGTAATCATGCAGCAAAACAGGCAAAAGGAGAGTACATTTTATTCCTAAATAATGACACACAGGTTCAGAAAGACTGGCTGAGTCCATTGCTTCAGTTATGTGAAAGAGATTCTTCAATCGGAATGGTAGGATCAAAGCTGGTATATGCAGATGGAACATTACAGGAAGCAGGTGGCATTATCTGGAAAGATGGGTCTGGATGGAATTATGGTCGAAATGATGATGCCATGAAACCGGAATATAATTATGTCAGAGATGTGGATTATATTTCTGGCGCAGCCATTATGATTCGACATGATTTGTGGAAAACTATTGGTGGATTTGATGAATACTTTGCACCGGCCTATTGCGAGGATTCAGATCTGGCCTTTATGGTGCGTAAAGCAGGGTATCGAGTAGTGTATCAGCCAGCATCCGTAGTAGTACATTATGAAGGAAAATCGAATGGCACGGATGTGGGAACTGGTGTAAAAAAATATCAAGTCGAAAATAGCATTAAGTTAAAAGAAAAATGGAAAGATGTTTTCATTAAGCAATATGATGTTGCGCAGTGTGTTTTTAAAGCACGAGAACGTAGTCAGAATAAGAAAGTAATTCTTGTCATTGACCATTATGTGCCCCAGTTTGATAAAGACGCTGGGTCTAAGACAACCATGCAGTATCTGAAGATGTTTGTGCAGCAGGGATACAGTGTGAAGTTCATGGGAGATAACTTCTATCAGGATGAACCATATACCAGTATCTTACAGCAGATGGGAGTAGAAGTTCTCTATGGTCCATGGTATGCAGAACATTGGAAAGAGTGGATTCTGGAAAATAAGAATTATATTGATTTTGCTTACCTGAATCGGCCACATATTACAATTAAATATATTGATTTCCTCAAAGAAAATACGAATATCAAGTGTATTTATTACGGACACGATCTGCATTTCCTCAGACTGCAGAGAGAATATGAACTGTCTGGAGATATCAGTAAAAAGCAGGAGTCTGAAGAATGGCTGGAGAAAGAACTGTATATTATGCGCAAGGCTGATATCAGCTATTATCCGTCTTATGTAGAAGAAGAAGAAATTCATAAGATTGATCCAACCATCAAAGTAAAAGCAATTACAGCCTATGTATATGAACAGTTTAAGGATGATATACAGAAAGACTTTACATTGAGAGAAGGTATTCTCTTTGTGGGAGGCTTCGGTCATCCACCTAATGAAGACGCAGTGCTTTGGTTTACAAAGGAAGTATTGCCGAAGATTGAAGAGAAGATCTCCATGCCATTTTATATTGTAGGTTCTAAAGCAACAGATGCGGTAAAGAAACTGAATGGTGGAAATATTATTGTGAAAGGATTTGTCTCAGAGGAAGAACTGGCACAGTTATATAATACCTGTAAGATGGTAGTAGTACCGCTTCGCTATGGAGCCGGAGTAAAGGGAAAAGTAGTAGAGGCTCTTTATTATGGCGCACCGATGGTGACAACGTCAGTTGGCGCAGAAGGAATCAGTGGTGCTGATAAAATTATCAGTATTGCGGATGACGCAGACAGCTTTGCAAATGCAGTTATTGAGACTTATAATGATGATAAGAAGCTGGCAGCAACAGTGGATGCATATCAGGCATTTGTAAAAGATTATTTCAGCGTTGATGCTGTATGGAGGATTGTAAAAGACGATTTTAGTTAAGAAAGAGGTTGTGTATGCAGGCATTATTACTGGCTGGAGGCCTTGGAACAAGATTAAGAAGTGTGGTCAGTGACAGACCAAAGCCAATGGCAGATGTATGTGGCAGGCCATTCCTGGAATATCTGATTCAAGAATTGAAGAAGCATGGTATCACAGAAATAGTACTGGCTGTTGGTTACATGGGGAATGTAATAGAGGAATATTTTGGAGATGGTCATCAGCTGGAAGTTGATATACACTATTCTTATGAAAAAGAACAGCTGGGGACGGCCGGAGCAATCAAAAATGCGGAAAAATATCTTACAGAGAATGAATTCCTGGTGTTAAATGCAGACACCTTTTACCAGGCTGCTTATGGTGATCTGATCAAGATGTATCGAGATGAGAACCCTGTTATGGCAATTGTATTGCGGAAAGTGGAGGACATTTCCAGATATGGTTCTGTAAAAGTAGAGAGTAACAGAGTAACCGGTTTTAATGAAAAAGTGAGTGAAGCGGTTCCAGGAGTGATCAATGGTGGAATCTATTTAATGAAAAAAGAAGTTCTATCCATGATTCCTGATGGTAAGAAATGTTCTCTGGAGAATGAGATTATTCCTGAATTGTTAAAACAGGAGAAGCCTATATGTGGAATCGTGAATGAAGGATATTTTATTGATATTGGCATACCAGATGATTATTTCCAGTTCAATGAGGATGTAAAAAATAAGAAAATAGTGGGAGAAAATGTATGATAATCAGAGGAAGAGCACCACTGAGAGTAAGCTTCGGTGGCGGCGGTACGGATGTGGAGCCATACTGTAATGATTTTGGTGGTGCCATTATAGGAAGTACCATTAATAAATATGCATATTGTTCGATTATTCCAAAGGATACTGATGAGATCGTTGTGCATTCTTTGGACTTCGATATGACTGTTAAGTATAATGCAAAAGAGAATTATATCTATGATGGTAAGCTGGATCTTGTAAAAGCAGCGTTAAATGCCATGGATATCAATCAGGGGTGTGAAGTATACCTTCAGTGTGATGCCCCAGCCGGATCAGGTCTTGGAACATCATCTACAGTAATGGTAGCACTTCTGACAGCAATGGCAAAGTGGAAGGGTGTAAATCTGGATGCCTATGAGATGGCAGATCTTGCCTATCATGTAGAGCGAGAAGTACTGGGCATATCCGGTGGATATCAGGATCAGTATGCGGCAACGTTTGGTGGATTTAACTTCATTGAGTTCCATGGGAGAAATAACGTGGTAGTAAATCCACTCAGGATAAAGAAAGATTTTATTCATGAATTGCAGTACAATCTGCTTCTTTGCTATACAGGAAATATCCATGTCTCTGCGAATATCATCAAAGATCAGGTGAGCAATTATGAGAACAAGAATGTAGATGCAGTAGAAGCCATGAAAGAAGTAAAAGCTCTGGCTTATGCGATGAAGGATGAACTGTTGAAGGGTAATCTGTATAGCTTTGGAAAGCTTCTGGACTATGGATGGCAGAGTAAGAAGAGAATGAGTAATAAGATATCTAATCCACAGATTGATACCTTATATGAAGAAGCAAAAAAAGCCGGTGCAATCGGAGGCAAATTGTTGGGAGCCGGTGGAGGCGGATATTTGCTGATCTATTGTCCGTATACTGTAAAGCATAAAGTGGCAGAGAGACTGGAATTCGCCGGAGGCCAGTTGGCTGACTGGAACTTTGAACTGAGAGGCGCCCAAGCGTGGACAAGCAATAGCAACAGATGGAATTATGATTCTGTAAATGTGCATATTCCGGAAGGAAACTTTACTTTTAACGTATAGATTGGAGAATTATGAAGAAGACATCAGAAGAAATTCTTAATCGTATGCTGGAAAATTATCCAAAACTGGAGAGTTGTCGGGCAGAGATTGTAAAGGCAACAGAAGCTATGATTCTATGTTATCAGAACAAAGGAAAGCTTCTGGTATGTGGAAATGGAGGAAGTGCAGCAGACTCTGAACACATTGTGGGAGAACTGATGAAGGAATTTGCACTTCCAAGAAAATTGTCTGAAGATACCAAAAATGAATTCCGCGAAATGTTCGGAGAAAAAGCAGAATATCTCTGTGACAATCTTCAGTATGCATTGCCGGCAATCAGTCTGGTAAGTGAAACAGCACTGTCAACAGCATATTCTAATGACAATGCAGCAGATCTTTACTTTGCACAGCAGGTATGGGGACATGGTCAGCCAGTGGATGTACTGCTGGGAATCACCACATCAGGAAATTCCTCAAATGTGATCCATGCTGTAGAAGTGGCACAGTATAAGAAGATGACAACCATTGCATTAACTGGACGAGATGGCGGAAAGATCAAAGATATGGCAGATATCACGATTGTGGTACCAGAAAAAGAAACATTCCGTATTCAGGAATACCACCTGCCAATTTATCATGCATTGTGCGCAGCAGTGGAAAATGAATTTTTTGGAGAATAAGTAATAAAAGAAAAAGGGGCATTTGGAATACATGAAGAAGAAAACCGTATTTTTGGATCGTGATGGAACCATCAATATAGAAAAAAACTATCTATACAAACCAGAAGAGTTTGAATTTATCAAAAATGCCCCGGAAGCAATCAAACTTTTAAAAGACCATGGTTATCAGGTAATTGTGGTAACAAATCAGGCTGGTGTGGCCAGAGGATATTATACAGAAGAAGATGTAAAGCATCTTCATACATATATCAATGAACAACTGAGAAAATGGAACACCAGCATAGATGCATTCTACTATTGCCCACATCATCCAATTGCAGGAATTGGAAAATATCGAGTAGAGTGTAATTGCAGAAAACCCAAAACAGGAATGTTTGAACAGGCGTGTAAAGATTTTGAGATAGATAAAGAACATTCCTGGATGATTGGGGATAATAAAGGTGATATAGAGGCGGGAAAGAACTTTGAATTGAAAACCATATTGGTGAGAACTGGGTATGGGGAGAAAGTGGAAAAAGAGTGGAAATTGTTTGATAAAGTCGAAAAAGATCTGTATGAGGCAGTAAGAATAGATGTTTTGAAAATGGGAGGAGAAGAATGAACCCAATTTTATATATAGTTATACCTTGTTATAATGAAGAAAAGGTATTGTCTATAACAAATAAAATGTTTAAAGCCAAAATTGAATCGTTAATTCAGAATAATAAAATAGATCCTCAAAGTAGAGTAATGTTTGTTGATGATGGTTCAACAGATAATACGTGGGAAATAATAAAAGAATTGTCAAAACAAGAAGTTTTTATAGGTATCAGACAAAGCAGAAACAGAGGACATCAAAATGCAGTTCTTGCTGGGCTGATGGAGGCAAAAGATAGGTGTGATATAACAATTTCCATAGATTGTGATGGACAGGATGATATCAATGCTATGGATGAAATGGTAGATAAGTACATTGAAGGCTATGAGATTGTATATGGTGTACGGAGTAAAAGAAAAACAGATACATTTTTTAAGAGGTTTACAGCTGAAAGCTTTTATAAATTGTTAAATTGGATGGGGGCAGAGGTAGTTTATAATCATGCAGATTATAGATTAATTTCCAGTCATGTTTTACAGGAGTTTGCTAATTTTACGGAAGTGAATATATTCTTGAGAGGAATGGTCCCGTTGGTGGGCTTTAAGAGCACAAGTGTATACTATGAGAGAAATGAACGAATCGCAGGGGAAAGCCATTATCCATTAAAAAAGATGCTTGCATTGGCATTTGATGGAATAACAAGTTTATCAGTAAAGCCAATTAGATTAATAGCAACATTTGGTTTTGGGGTGGCATTTATTAGTTTTATTGGAATAATGTGGGTAATTATAGGAAGTTTTTTAGGAAGAACTATATCGGGTTGGGCAAGTACAATTTGTATTTTATGCTTCCTTGGCGGAATACAGTTATTAAGTTTAGGTGTAATAGGTGAATATATAGGTAAAATTTATTTAGAGACAAAGCATAGACCACGATATATTATAAGCGAAAGAACTTGGAAATAGATAGAAAAAAGAATAGGATATATAGATGAAAAAAATAAGTGGATTATTTATAGTATACATAATAGTATTACTGTTTCCTGTATGGGGGATTTGTTTAGATAAAATTCAAGCTCCTTTAAATGGAACAGTTTCTCAGGAAACTATTCCAAAAGTAGATATAAAAAAAATAATGAACGGAGAATATCAATACGAACTGGATAATTATTTATTAAGTAAGACACCAGGAAAAAGCATATTTATTAAGTGTAGAAGCCAACTATTGTATTCACTGTTTAATGTATCTTCAAACAATAATGTTGTGATTGGAAAAGAAAAACAATTATTTGAACCGGAATATTTAAATTACAACTATAATATTTATGGACAGATGAGTAAGGAAGAAGTAGACAATCTAGTAGAGAAATTAAAGATACTTGATAGTATGCTAGAGGCGGAAGACAAAGAATTGTATATATTTATAACACCGTCTAAAGCCAGATATTATAAAGAGTATGCGCCAAGTTATTATGAACTATGTGGAAATGACACTGAAGAATTGGATTATGATAAGTTTAAGAGAGAACTAGAAACAACCAATATAAATGTGTTTGATTCAATTGAATATATTGATAGTATTAAGGAAGAATTTAAATATCCTTTATGGTATTCCACAGGAATTCATTGGAGTAGAGTATTAGGGAGTACGGTAGCAAAAGAATTTAACAGCTATCTGATTGAGAAAAGTAAATATAAATTAGGACAGATTGATTTTTCATATAAGGTCACGGATGTAGCAGCGAGTCCTGATTCTGATTTGTATGATACGCTTAATCTTCTAAGAAGTCCAAATGAAACTTATTATGCAGTAAAAGCTGAAAGAAAATCTGACGGAGAGCAACCTAAAGTTTTTCTTCGGGGTGGAAGTTTTATGGGACAGAGTCTAAGCTATTTAATTAGTAAAGATATATTTGGGGATAGTTTTCATTTTGAAAATAATTACTATTTTATGGAAAAATATTCGAAACAAAATGTATTATCTAATTTTGATGCCTACGAAGAAGCAGAAGAAGATATAAAGAAATATATACAAAAATCTGATATGGTGATTCTAGAAGTCAATGAAGAAAAAATATGGACGATGAGTTGGGGATTTATAGATTATATATTAGAACACCCAGAATGGTTGGAAAGAGAGTAGGAGATGGGATTCACAACAGTTTCATTTTTATTTTATTTTTTGCCAATAACGCTATTCTTGTATGGACTAGCAAGATGGAGCAATAAAGAGTATTTACAAAATAGCATACTTCTTATTATGTCATGTGTTTTCTATGCATGGTGTGGAATTCAATACTTGTTATTGGCGATAGTGATGACAACTATAACATATTTTTGCACTGTAAGAAGAAGCAAGAAATGGATGGTTATAGCAATAGTATTAAATATTTTAATACTAATATTTTTTAAGTATTTTAATTTTTTTATCATAAATATTGAAAATATAATTCAGATATTCAATAAAAATTTTCAGATTTCGGTTCCTAAAATACCATTACCGTTAGGAATATCGTTTATAGTTTTTCAGTTAATAGCATTCACTGTGGATATATACAAAGGCGAAAAAATTGAAGGGGGATATTTCGGAACGCTGTTATATATGCTGTTTTTTCCACAACTTGTGCAAGGACCTATTGTAAGATATCGTGAAATGGCACCGACTTTATCGGGACGAACCATTGGTATTGAAGGATTAGAGAAGGGAATAAGAAGATTTATATGTGGATTTGCAAAAAAGGTCTTAATCGCAGATAATTTAGTACCGATGTCAGATCAAATTTTTTCTATGAGTGCAATTGGTATTCCAATGGGATATGCATGGCTCGGAATGTTATGTTATGCACTTGTAATATATTACGACTTTTCAGGATATTCAGATATGGCAATTGGTTTGTGTGAAATGTTTGGATTTCATATATCAGAAAATTTCAATTATCCATATATATCTAAAACAATACAGGAATTTTGGAGAAGATGGCATATCTCGCTATCATCTTGGTTTAGAGATTATGTATATATACCGTTAGGGGGAAATCGTTGCGGAGAAATTATAACATATAGGAACTTGATAATAGTGTTTTTACTTACAGGGTTATGGCATGGAGCAAGTTGGACATTTGTGATATGGGGAGTATTTCATGGAGTATTTCAATTGTTAGAACGTAATGGATTAAAGAAAATATTAAACAAATTACCGGAGAGCGTAAGTCATATATATTGTTTATTAGTTGTTGGTATAGGATGGGTATTTTTTAGATCTGATACATTACAAAATGCATATAGATACATTAAGTCTATGTTTGTTCCATGTGCAATAACAAATTATTATAAAATAGATGTGCTTAGTAAAATGGATTCTGTATTTTGGTTAGTATTAATAGTAGGAATGTTATTTACGATGCCATTATCAAAAAAAATGAAAAAATTTATTGAGAGTCATGAAAAACTCAGTAATATTGTCTATATTTTGGTTTTCTTATTAGCAATTGCGGAAATGTTAGGTTCCGGATTTAGTCCATCTATATATACAAAATTTTAGGGAGAAAAGAATTGATAGAAAGAAAAAAAAGAAGAATAGTATTTTTAATTTTTTTTATTGGATTAGTGTTGTTGCTTATACAGCATAGATTTGTAGGCATTTATTTTGACGATTACGGTAATGCATCACTTTCATATGGATATAATAATCCTGATATTCACGGGACAAACTGGGGAATAAAAGATCTTTTAAGTTGGGCTAAATGGTGCTATTTAAATTGGGGAGGTAGGATCCTTTATGCGTCAACAATACTTTTTCCGCTTATAAAACATTCTGCATTACCATTTATGATTACGCAGGCATTTGTGATCATTGGAATTTTATGGTTAATTTATGACATAGTGTTAAAACAAAGCAAATTGGAATATGTAAATTATAAATGGGCAATTTTAGTAATAGTATCATTTTTTTTGATTGGCCAAGATGTACATAGATATGGAACATATTGGGCATCTGCATCAGTATTATATGTATGGCCATTATTACCATTTTTATTAAGCATATATTTGTATATAAAAATGGAAGAAAAAATTCAAGGTCAACAGGAACTTAAAATCTGTGGAGTTGTATGCCTATGTATTTTAATTTTTTGGGCTACATTTTCTCAGGAACAAGTGGGACTTTCAGTATTAGCATTTTATAGTATTTATATAGTTGTAGGACATTGGAAAGAATGGAAAAGATATAAAATAATAGACATTTCTGTTTTGACTACATCTGGGATAAGTTATTTGATATTGTTTATGGCACCAGGAAATTTTAGAAGGTTGGGAACAACAGAGTTTGCCACATTAAGTTTCGGAGAAAAAATAGTTCATAATTTTCCGATTCTTGTAAAATGCTTTTTCTCAAATGGAATAAAATGGCTTAATTTATTAATGACATTTATGGTGATATATGGCGCATTTAGAATATGGAGAACTTATAAAAAGACAATTATTCTATTATTATTATCCATATGTTCATTTATAATATGTTTTATTAATTTCTACAAACCAATACTGGGAACGGAAGTAATGGGAGTAGTATTAGGCTGTTTCGTAATTGTGAATACAGTAGTTGTAACATCAATTTACTGTATCATATATGAAAAAATAGCAATAATGGCACTAATGTTTGCTGGTGGAATTTCAGTAGGATGTTTAGTCATATCACCTGCGATAGACTTAAGATCTTATATAGAGTATATTTTTGTTATTATAGTAGTTATTGGATGTTATTGGGTTGACGTTACTAATGAGAAACAAAATAAATTTTTAAAAATTGCAATTTATGCACTTCTGGTTGTTGTAGCAGCAGTTGGATTAAAAAATTATTATACAATATTAAAAGGATATGAAGAAAATTATGCTAGTTTGCATTACAATGAGAAAATTTTGCATAATTACAATGGAGAGAAAAAAATATATCTTAAAAAAACAAAAAATGTGTTTTATAGAGGTCCAATGGCATATGAAGAACATTTTGAAGGTACAGAGTATTGGATGAAAGAATATTATGATATTCCAGCAGATGTAGAATTTGTCTGGGAAGATATAAAGAAATAGATAATGGAGAAATATACTTATGTTGATGTTAATAACAAAAGCATGGGACATAATAGAGAAGCTAATAGAATTTATAATTTTTAAGTTATTAAAAATGCGTATATCAGAAGAAAAATGGAATGCTTTCTTGCAATTTGTTAAATTTGGCATGGTAGGAGTTAGTAATACTGTAATTTCATACCTAATATATGTGGTGGTATTGAAATTTTGTGAGAAATTTGGATTGATACCACAAAGTGACTATATATTAGCACAAATAATTTCTTTTTTCCTTAGCGTATTGTGGTCATTCTATTGGAATAGAAAATTTGTATTTCAAGCAGATGATAATACTTCATTTATAAAGTCACTTTTAAAAACATACATGTCATATGCATTTACAGGGATTTTTTTAAGCAATATATTATTAATTATTTGGATTAAATATATGGGGATATCTAAAATTATCGCACCAATTTTTAACTTAGTAATTAGTGTGCCTATTAATTTTATTCTTAATAAATTTTGGGCATTCAAAAAATAGAAAGGAAAGTATATGGAACAGAGGATAAAGCATTGCTTTGCAATATGCGCATATAAAGATTCACCGTATTTGGAGAAATGTATTTTATCATTGATTAATCAAACGGTTAAAGCGGATATCATTATGGTGACATCGACACCAAGTGGATTCATAGATGGAATGGCAAAAAAATATGATATCCCATTATATATTAGAAATGGAAAAAGTGATATTCGGGATGACTGGAATTTCGCATATGATATGGCTGAAGCAGAGTATGTTACAATAGCACATCAAGATGATGAATATAATTCTAATTATGAATACGAATTTCAAAACGCTGTAAAAAAATTTACTGATACAAGTCTTTTTATTACAGATTATTTGCCTATAAAAAATAATTGTATTGGAAAACGAGATGTAAATAGCAAGATAAGGCGTTTATTAAGAACACCTTTAAAAATATCGTATTTAGCAAATAAAGAATTTGGGAAAAAAATGGTATTATGTTTAGGAAATAGTATATGTTGTCCTGCGGTAACGTATAACAAGAAAAATTTGGGAAGTAATATCTTTACTTCGGAATACAAATTTAATATTGACTGGGATACATTCTATAAATATGCATGTATGCCAGGAAGATTTACATATGTCGATAAACCATTGACATATTATAGAATTCATGATGGAGCAACAAGCAAAGAATTTATTGTAGATCATAGAAGAATTAAAGATGACTATTCTATGTTTTGTAAGTTTTGGCCGAAATGGGTTGTAAAAATAATTATGGTATTCTATAAAGCAGCATATAAAACATATGATTGATAGATAGTAATTTTATATAATGAAAAATAGTGAGAGTAATCCGTATTTATCAAAAAAGATTACTCTCATCATTTTATATATTGTTAAGTGGGGAATATGTAATGCGAAAAAGAAAACATATAGTAAAAATAATAACGTTTGTGATAATATTATTGGCAACAACAAACTGTGTTTCAGGAATTTTAAAAAAACCATTGAATGATCAATGGGAAGCTAGTGGATTAGATAATGTTTGGAATAATAGAAAAGAGTATGATGTTTTGTTTTGTGGTCCTAGTATGTCTATCACAAATATAAGTAGTGAGGAATTATATTTACAAAACGGAATAACATCTATCACTATAGGTGCACCGTTTCAACCGATGTATTTATCATACTATGCATTGAAAGATGCGCTAATTGTACAAAATCCAAAGGTAGTGATTTTGGATATAACATCGTTATTTTATGACGAAGAAGGTGTTAAAGAATTATTGAAAATAGATGAACATCATTACTTACATTATACGTTGGATGGGATTCACAGCTTGAAAAATAAATATGATGCATTTGCAGTGGCCAGAGAATTGGATCCTGATTTAAATGTGTGGAATTATTTTAGTAATTTATATTATAGTCATAGTAACTGGGAGAATATTTCAAAAAATAATTTTACTGGAACACATGGAAAATGTGTTATGAATGGAAATTTAATGTTGTATGACATAAACGAAAATAACGGAAGAGAAATGTCACCATATGAAATAGAAAATAATGGTAAATATGAAAAAATACCAAATTTCAATTTACAATATCTAAAAAAGATTATTGAATTATGCAGACAGAAAAATACAGAACTTGTTTTATTGAATGGAAAAGTTGATTTTCAATGGGATTGGAAAAAGTATAATACAGTAAAAAGAATTGCTGAAGAGAACCAATTAGAGTATTTAGATGTTAATTTGTTTGAGGATGAAGCACAGATAAATTGGGCTGTGGATTTATCTGATGATAGACATACAAATGTGATTGGAACAAAGAAAATAACGGATTATATAGGAAATTATGTAAGTACAAATTTTGAATGTACAGAAAAGAAAAGTGTGTCTAAGTTTGAGAAGAATAGAGAACGATACAACCAAATAATTAGTGCAATGGAAAGTAAGCAAGAATTATATAAAGCAGATAATAATACTAAATTGTTAACAGAAATAACTAATCTTGATAAAAGAGAAAATACAATTATTGTTTGCTTTAAAGGTATTTTACAGCCAGACACAACAGAAAAGGATGTCCTAGCAGAGTTAAAATTATTAGGATTAAAAAAATTGGACAATGTTGAAGAAACGTATATTGGAATTGTAACGGATAAAGAAGCGCAAGAATGGATAGGAAATGGAAAGCAATCATATGTTATTAATTTAGATGAGAATATAAAAATAGGTATAGACCTGAATGAATTAAGCGAAGATTATGGTGTAGAGATTACAGGATGTGATAAAATAGAATTACATGAAGGAATAAATGTAATTGCGTATAATTCAGATATAGGGGTTATCTGTCACGAGAGTATTAATAATGGCTAGGAAAATATAGGGAGGTAATAGTTGTGTTAAAAAAACAAATCGAGAGTTTGTCTATATTATTGAAAAACGAAGATTTAAGAAATTATTCTGGTGAGGCTTTTTGGAATTTAATACAGACAGTGATTGGTCAAGATCCTTTTTCAGGAGTAGCATCTATTAAAAATGTAAAGGATCTGGTTTTTCATATGCCAACTGTTCTATTTTGGAATAAAATGCAGAGATTTCTTTTTGGAACTTACAAGGATTTTAGGGAACAAGTGAAAATGGCTTCTCATTTCAATGAAGATGAAAATAGATATGTTGATTTTGTAAAAAAGCAAATCTATCTCATCGATGAAATTGATGATGATGATAAAATTGATTATTATGCTTCCCTTACCAGATGCTTGCTTGTTATGGAAATGGAAATACCATTATACTTTAAATTAGCAAAATTTTTAGTTTTATGCACGCCATATGAACTTGCATTTATAAAGAATACAAATACCGATAGTCTATATGAAAGTTCTGCAATGGTTTCCATTTTGTATCAATATGGATTATTTGAACAGAAGGATGATGATGAAACTGGAAAAACGTATTACAGACTTTCAAGTTTTGGTAAGGCATTAAAAGAATGTAGTTTAAATTATGCAGATGTGAATATTCAATGTGAACGCCTTTCATATTCTATGCTTGAACCAATAACAATACCGGAATCAATTTCGTTTAAGGAAATTAGTGAAATGAATGAACAACAGTAAATGAGTAAGGTAAAATCCGAGCACTTTTACATTATCACATAATTACGACATAACAGTGGGGCGAAAGGTACAGACTTGCCATAACCGTCTGGAAGGAACTGATGATGAGATAGGTGAAAGGAAGATTGAAAAATGTTTTTCTTCTTTTTTGATGAACTTGAAGAATTAAAGAAAAATAGAATTATACAAAAAACCTTTGATATACTTATGTTCAAAAAAATATATGCGGAAGGCTATTGCGATATTAATCCAATACTGGGGAAACCAAGACTTACAAAATCAGAAATAGCAAATAATTTGAGAAGGATAAAATCACCACTGGATAAGTTATATTTATTAAAATATGCAACTACCCCACAAGAATTGGAAACGGTTATGTTACCATTTCTTCAACAACTGGAAGATAGGTATCAGAATGAGCAGGATATAGAAGAATATAATTATTTTGCTATTGCTTATTTTATATTTCAAATGTACAAAGAAACAGAGCAAAGGGTAGAGTTCTTAAAATCAGTTTTAGAAAAGAATAATGAATCCTGTGATTTGAAAATATCAAATGGTATTGTATATGATGCATCACAGGTAGAAATAAATTTTATTTCTACAATTGATAAGTATATTAATTTTTTAAAGGATATAAATAGCACGGAATCGAAGATCTTTTTTCGTGGTCATAGTAAAATTTCTTATGAATTGCAACCATCTTTATTTAGAAATAAAAAGTGGTTAAATAACGAGAAGAAAATGTATTTAGAGTTGATGGCAAAATGTCCATTCGAATTTGAAAAATTAAATACACATATAGGGAAACTGGCAGAAATGCAACATTATGGATTACCTACAAGACTGTTAGATATTACTCAAAATCCATTAGTAGCGTTATATTTTGCATGTGAATCACAAGGTGCATATAGAGGAGAGGTTATAATATTTGAAGAGCTTGCAGAAGATATAAAGTATACACATAGCGATACAGTTGCATTACTTGCATCATTACCATTGTTTACGAAGACGGAGCAAGATGAATTTTATGAATTATGTAGAAATATGCCAAATTCACAACAAAAGCTTCAAGAGGGATTAGAAAAATTAGTACATGAAGTGAAAATGGAGAGACCCGGATTTAAACCAGAAATTGAAGCAGCAGATATAAGGGACTTAATATTCTGCATCCCGGAGAAGAAGAACCGCAGAATAGATAATCAGGAAGGAGCTTTTATTGTATGTGGACTTTTGGATGAAGTGTATGGGGATCAGAAAGGAAATTCGCTTTCAACATTACGATTAAGAAATAAGGATGACAAAAAGATAATTTGTATTATAGATCAAAAAGAAGATATGCTACAAAAACTGGAACTGTTGGGTATTAATAAGGCAAAAATATATCCAGAAATAGATGATGTGGCCGATTACATAAAGACACATATTTGAAAGTAGAGTAAAAATTGAAAGTATTATTACATTTGAGAAATTTGTGTAAGTGCTTAAATTCGAGGAAATCATGGATTTCCTCGACACCGATGACTCTCAGGAATTAATCCTGGAAACTATCGAGAGTTAATTTTTTAGGAAATTCACAGTCAGATTTCTCATAGATGAAATAGATCATATTTATACAGGACAAGAATGGTAGATCGTGTTATACTGTGTTTACAATAAGAGGAACGACTACAAGGATAAAATAAACAGAAGAGGTGTTACATGAGGCAAACATTATTAATCATGGCGGCCGGTATTGGCTCAAGATTCGGCGGAGGCATCAAGCAGCTGGAGCCGGTCGGTTTACATGATGAAATTATCATGGATTATTCCATTCATGATGCCATTGAGGCTGGATTTAATAAGATTGTATTTGTGATTCGTAAGGACATCGAGGAAGACTTCAGAGAACGGATTGGCAATCGAATTGAAGAACTGTGTAAGAAGCTGAATGTGGAAGTGGCCTATGCATTTCAGGATCTGCAGGCGATTCCAGAGGGATTCTCAGTACCGGAAGACCGCAAGAAACCATGGGGAACGGGACAGGCGGTACTGGCAGCGAAAGAGCTGATTCATGAGCCGTTTATCGTGATCAATGCGGATGATTACTACGGAAAAGAAGCATTTCAGCAGCTCCATAACTGGCTGGTGGAAGATCATGAAGAGAATGCCATTTCCATGGCAGGATTTATTCTGAAGAATACCCTTTCAGATAATGGTGGTGTGACCAGAGGAATCTGTAAGGTGACAGAAGGCCACTCACATATCAGTGATGTAGTGGAGACCAGTAATATTGTGAAGAAAGTGGATGCCAATGGTAACATCGGTGCAGAGGCAGATGGCGTCACACTGGATCCGGAATGTTATGTGTCTATGAATATGTGGGGATTCCCGGCAAAAGAAGGCTGTGATCCGGCATTCATGGGAGTACTGGATAAGGAATTCAAGACATTTTTCGAACAGACAGTTCCTGGCAATCCACAGAAGGCAGAATATTTGCTTCCGACTCTGATCGGTGGCATGCTGAGAGAAGGAAAATGCACCGTAAAGGTATTGGAGACCAAGGACAGATGGTTTGGAGTAACTTATAAAGAGGATAAGGCGGTGGTAGTAGAAAGCTTCCGCAAGCTGATTCAGGATGGTGTGTACGGAGAAGAACTGTACAAAGATGTGACAGCTTAGAAAATAAACAGGAAATCAGAGAAGTAGTTCCTTGCCATATGGTAGGGAACTATTTTATAATAAGGGAAACTGAGTCAGAGGCAGTTGAATGATTCTGATAAATATAGGATAGTGAATAAATAGAAAATGAAAAGAACAAAATGGAAAGAGAATAAGCTACTGACAATCTTGATGATTATATTGACACCGATCATTAGTTTTTGTCTGATGGAAGGAATTACAGGGAATCTGCTGACATTGTCGAAAGCAGGATTTATCCTGGATGTGATGATTTCCTGTGGAATTTTGCTAATACAGATGTTGATATTTGCAAGAATCAATACCGCAGCAACCATGCATACGATCCTTTTGATCGTACTGGCGTTGGTACAGTATTATGTATATTGTTTCCGTGGAAGATCGTTTACGCTGTCTGATTTGCGGACAATGGGGACAGCAGCAGAAGTTGCCGGAAATTATTCGTATATTCCAGAACATCGGGTGATACTATGTCTTGCAGGTGCGGTGATCTGGTGTGTGCTGCTGAATCTGACAGCAGCCATTCGTCTGAAAAGATATCGCATTATTAGAATTGTGCTGGCAGCAGCAATCTGTGTGGGAAGTTTTCAGGTGCTGTCAGATAAGAAACTGGTGGCAAAGCATGCATCTTTGAAATTGGAGATGTGGAATATTGATAGGGAATACCGCCATAAAGGCGTGTTGCTGATGCTGGCTTCTGAGGTACAGTATCTGACAGTACCAAAGCCGGAAAATTATTCAGTAGAGAATGTGAAAAACATTGCAACTGAAAATGATGAAACATATCAGCAAAAACAAAAGACAGTTGCTGTGAATGAACAAAATATGCCGGAAAATCTGATTATGATTATGAATGAAAGTCTGGCAGATCTGAGACATCTGGGAGCCTGTGAAGACCAGATGGATGTAATGCCGAATCTGGATACCATAACGTCCAACCATGGATCGGTATATAAGGGATATCTGCAGGTCCCGGTCTTTGGTGGAGGAACAGCCAATACAGAATATGAGGCATTGACGGGAAATTGTATGGCGTTTTTGGATAACTGGACAATTGCTTATCAGGTGTACAGCCAGGAAAAAGAATATGCGATGACTGGCATTTTGAAAGAACAGGGATATGAGACACTGGCCATGCATCCACAGAATCCGTTAAATTACAACCGCAAGGCCGTCTATACATCCATGGATTTTGATAATTTTATATCCAGAGATGAATGGGACGAAGCATATAAAGAGAAAATTCGTAAACATATCAGTGATGCATCCTGCTTTCAGTATCTGGAACAGCTGGTGGAGAATAAATCCAGCGACAAATTATTTACGTTTTTGCTGACCATGCAGAATCACAGCCCATATCAGTCCAAGAAATATCAGCCAACGGTTTCCCTGAATATGGATCAGGATTATCCGCAGGCGGAAGAATATCTTTCGCTGGTAAAAGAATCGGATGAAGCATTTGGGGATCTGATTGCATATTTTTAGGAGTATGAGGAACCAACAATGATTATCATGTTCGGAGATCATCTTCCAAATCTGCTGGATGGGTTCTATGATGAACTTGCCGGAAAGACAAGTTTAAGTACGGAAGAGTTTTATCGCAGACAGTATCAGACCCCATATATCATCTGGACCAATTATGAGATATCCATGCCCGAGATTCCTCTTATGAGTGTAAATTTTTTTGGAAACTATATTTTGGAAAATATAGGATCTGAACTTTCGGATTATAATGAAATGAGCCTGAATGTGCTGGATCAGATTCCGGTGATCAATGAACAGGAAGTGATGCTGGCTGATGGTACCTGGATGTTGAAGGAAAGACTGGATGAAGAACAGAAAAAGCTGCTAAATGACTATGAGGTTATGTAGTATAATGAAGTATTTGCAAATGGAAAAAGAGTGGATAAGGCATTTGCAGTAGAGTAGGAGAATTTGTTTTATGACTAATATAATAATGATGCTGCTGGCATTTTTGATCTTAACAGGAGTAGTATGTTTTTATCATGAAGTGTTAAAAGTAAACATGGGAGAAGGTATGGTGTTGACAGCATCGACGGTGATGTTGGTGCTGGTAGCGAGCAGTACAATATTGGGAACGTTCCGGTATGGGATGTATGTGATTTATGCCGTAGCAGTTCTTGGGGTTTTATTATATTTATTACAGATGTTACGGAAAAAGGGAAGATTCGATGTAATGAATTCATGGTTGGTGATCGTCATTCTCGGGATTATTTTTGCAGTGTGTCTGGTGATTTATCACAATGATTTTATTCAACATACAGATGAATTCCACCAGTGGGCAGCAGCAGTAAAGTATATGCTGGAAAAAGATACGATGCCGGTGGGCGCAGATTTTGTCGGTGGAGGTGGACAGAGCAGCTATGCAACCAGCCTGTTTTACCTGTTCTTTCAGGAGATTGCAGGATATAATGAGGCAAATATGTATGTGGCATCTACACTGTTAACTTTTATAGGATTTTTGCTTCCATTTTCAAATAGTAACAGGCAGAATCTTAAAAATACAGTATTATATACGGTTATTATTTATATTGCTTTGTATTCCCTTTATAGCTATGCAACCAAAAATCTGTACGTAGATATGCCAACAGCAGCCTGGGCAGGTGGATTAGCTGGATGGTGGATGAACAGAAAAAAAACAAAGAATAATTGGATTATTTTTGGATCCGGATTGATTGTGCTGTATTTTATGAAAGCTTCTTCAGGACTGCTGATGGCACTTTATGTGGTGGTGTTTGCTGTGGGATATTCATGGTTAATAGATGGCAGACGGTTACAGAAAACGGGCATGATCAGAAAAGTCAATATGGTTACAGTCATTTTATGTATATTGATTCTTCTTGGAAGTGCAGGGGCAATAGGCGCTTTAAAGCAGATGCACAGGGAACAGATTACGGTAGAAGAAACAGGAACAGAAGAAGTACAGTATAAAATAGGCAGCATGAAAATGCCACAGAGTCTGACAAATTATATGGAAATAAATGCAGTTTCTATGAAAAAAGTGAAAAAGACTATGAGCTCATTTCTTACCAGCGCATTTGGTACACCGATGAATGGAAAATCTAATTTGAAAGTTGCATTTGTCCCATTTATGGTGGCGTTAGTAATGATGTTTTCTGTTTACGGAGAATGGCGAAAGAAGAAAAATGAGATAGTATTTTATAGAAACTATATGTTGGTTATGTCGCTTAGTTATTGCGCAGTACTGTTTTTTTCTTATATTATTATGTTTGCATATAATTTGAGTGTAACAACACGATCAATTATAAGATATTTGTCATGTTGTGCAGTCTTTTGGTTTATGATAGTGTTGACGCTATTTTTAAGTGATTATGAAGAAAAAACAACAGAGGAAAAAGGGCGAAGTGAAAAGTATTTCTTATGCGTAGTATTAGCAATATTTCTGTATGGAATCAATGCAAAATATATACCAAATACAACGGCTCTGAACAAATCTGAGGTAGTTGGTTATGATGATATTATGCGGGTAAAAGAACAGGCAGAAGCTATTAAAGCGCAGATATCTTCAGAGGATAAAGTATATTTTATTTATCAGATAAATGATGAACCTGGTAAAGCAGATCTGGTAACATCACCGGTATTGTATTATCTGGACACGCAGATCAGTAATTATGGATATCAGCCGTGGAGATTCTTCGAAAATGGATGTAATATGGCTATTGAAGATTATACAACTGTAACGATTAAAGATTTGCCATATTATTTACAGTCCGGTAATTATACGTATCTGTGGATTTATGGAAGCGACAAGTATTTGAGAAACGAATTACCAGGGGTATTAAATTATGACGGTGAAGTGGATGCTGGATTGTATAAGATTATTTATGAGAATGAACAGCCAGTTGGGCTGAAATATGTAAGCGCATTGTAGCAGGAAAGAAACAGATTTCAAAAAGCTGGTGCTGCCAAATCGGGAGGTACAGGAAGCCTATATCCTGCAGGTTGGAGAGGATGAATCATCTTTATTACAAATGCTAATCCAAATAATATAGCAATAGAAAAGGAGAAAGAAAAAGAACAATTTGATGCGGAATATTCAACAAATATAATTACAGAAGAACAAAGTTTAGCATCATTTATAACGAATTATAATATTCTTGAGGAAAATATAAAAAATTATGCTCGAAAACAGTACTCTGGGAAAAATGATGATATTCGTCTACAATTTAGGGATGCACTTAACATATTAAAGGAGTAATGTGGAGAATATTTTTTCTGTGTCAAAGGAAGAACTATTTAAATTAGATTATTCATCACGTTGTAGAGATATCAGAATAGGAGATATTGTTGTATGGAAAAATATTTATGGACATTATTTACTTACTTGCGTAAAAAGAATTTATGACGATACGAGAGAGGCTGATAAAGACTTCCTTGAATGTGAGTATAGAATAATACTATAGTAGTAAACATAAGGAATGAATTAGACATAAAAATATATAAAGCCCTCTGACAATAGATAAACTGAGGTAGAAATATGTATTGGGTATATCAAAGACAGTTCTATGAGCAAATACCTTGCATAGAATAGTATAATGAGTAATATTATTAAATTTATGCATAGAAAAGGATAAGATGATGAAGGATTTTTCTACTTGGAAGGAATTTGCACATTGATTTCAAAAAATAATAAAATGGAATGGTCCCCATTATATGATAACAGTTCATCTTTATGTGCATATATATCGGAAGAACAAATATCAAATTATCTTGGGAAAGATAAAAATAGGTGGCGAGCGTTGGTAGATACAAAATCAAAGTCTATGATCAGGTGCAGAATGTCAGACGAAAAGCGGCAAACACATTTGATAGTATTGCAGTATATTAGAGATAATTATTACGATGAAACATATGGTTTCGCCAGAAAAATAGTACAGGAAATGACAGAAAGCAATATAAACTACATATTAGAACAATATGCTGAATCGGAACTATCTGGTAACAAGAAAGAACTGATTTTTCGTTTTTTATGCAGTAAAGTGGAACTATTGAAAGAAGTCTATTGGGGAAAGGAGGCGGCAAATGTCTGTTAGAGATGGAAAAGATTATTTATATCTTGTCTGGAAATGTGGACTGACCAGGCAGCAGTATGTAGTCGGTGTACTTAGCAGAAATGGAGGATATGAATTTAAATATGGAGAAGAAGTAAAGGAAGCGATGGATGCAGGGTTTGAACCATTGATAGCATTTAGTGATCTTGGACAGACATATAAAAATAAAGAACTCTTCCCAGCATTTAGTAGCAGACTGCCAGACAGGAAACGTAGGGATATTAATAGAATTTTGCAAAAATATGAGCTAGAGGAATATGATCCATATGAATTATTGAAAAAAAGCGGAGGAAAGCTTCCGATTGATAATTTGTGTTTTATAGATCCTATTTTGGATAGAGAGAAAGCGGGGGAATATGAATTTTATCTTGCCGGTGCAAGACACTATCTGGGATGTGAAGGGAATAAATGCATTAATGCAATTGAAATAAATGAAGGGGATGAAATACATCTCATACATGAGTCTGAGAATCAGTATGATGAGAGAGCGATTCGGATAGAAAATGATAAGAACCAAATATTGGGGTATGTGCCAAGATATTATACCAAGGCATATTTGGAATTTATAAATGAAAAAAGGATTGATGCAGGATATGTTGTTTCTGTTTATAAAGAAGACATATGTGATGAATGTATAAAGGTTCATATAAAAGTGATGGCTTTTTGACTATGATTAGCAGGAAAGTTAAACTTCAAAATATTGTAAAAAGATTTATATGATATCCAGAATTAACAATAAAATTTGACAAATAGAAACAGTAGATGGAGAACATTGAATGGATACACGGGAAGAGAGAAAAAAGCAGATTAAGAAGCATCTGAACAGTATGAAAGCGGCAGAAGTGAAGATGTATCATTTCCTGCTGAGAAAGACATTTTTATCCAATCAGGATTTCAGGATAGCAGCGGACGAATCCTGGAAAGAAATGACAGATATTATTGGTGAGCAGACCAAACAGAAAATAGATTTCCCAATGACCGAGATTGCAAATAAGGAATTAACAGATATCTGGAATCTGATGGAACAGGAAGATTTTGATCAGAAGAAACTGAAAAAGGCAGAATGCATCGAGCAGATGCTGACAGTATTAAGTGATGATACTATGTTTGAAGGATTTTGCCTCGCTTTTTATGGGGAAGATGAAGAGATGGAAATGCTGTGCAGAATGTGGAATTGTGAGGAGGCATATCTGACATTAGCATCTGATCCGGTATATCAAAAAAGAAAAGCTTATCAGAAAATGATCAGACGTTACACGAAGGCTTCCGTAAATCTGTATGGGATTGTTCATGTGTTAGATGTGGAAAAGATTCTGATGGATTATGAAAAGAACTTTATGGAACAAATGGACGGATTTGAGAGAGTGGAAGGATGCTATCGAAACACAGTAATGTATCAGCCACGGTACCATTGTTCCTGTGTATTTCAGAATGTTATTGGAAATGGAATCCCAGATGTATTAACATCCATGGATGGGCTGGTTATGCATATGTGTTTCAAAGAGGAATATCTGGCGGAAACAGATCGCATGATGGAACATTTTCAGGCTTATCAGGGACGGAAACTGGGTGAAAAAGAACTGGATGAATTCTTTTTTGGAAAAGCTGAGGAATCGGCTTATAGACGATTACTGATAGCAAGAATGGATAAGTCGCCATATAGTCCAGATAAGAACGAATTCCTGAAATATGAAGATGAAAATTATCGAGAAGAAAATTCGTCGGAAAAACAACTGAAGCGGTATCTTGCAAAGAATTACCGGAGAAATTTTGGAAAAGTGGCAGATAAACTGGGAATGACGGCGGATCAGTGCATCAATGATTTTGTAGAAGAAATTTATCAGCATACATCTGATCGAGGAAGTCTGGAACCGAAAGACCCAAATGAAATAATTGAGTTTGTATTTGCAGGTCTGCAGGGATATGAGATTTCAATGGACATAAACCGCATGAATGAGATCCTATCTTATGTTATGCAGATGGTGAATTCCGTGCGTCTGTGGAGTAATAATGGCTATACGCCGATGGAACTGGCAAAGATGCATCCGGTAAATCCAGAGAATCTTACTGTGGTGCCGGGAAGCACTATGGCAGCAGAAGGATTAAAAGAAATTGAAGAAGATTTGAAACGGATGGGAATTCAGGTGGATACACAGCAGACAGCAACAGAAGTGCCAAGTTTTTCTTATCCGAATGGGCTAAATGGAACGGTGGTTAAAGGAACAAAAAAAGTATATCCGAATGATCCGTGTCCATGTGGAAGTGGAAAGAAATTCAAGAAGTGCTGTGGAAAGAGCCTTAAAAACAGATGAATCATCAATAGATATAGAATTTAAATCCTGGATAAAAGACAGTAATATGCGTGAGAGAATCTCTCGGGCTGTTGATGAATGGATTGTGTTTGGGATTGATGAAGAAAAGAATTATAAAGAGACTGGTGTGTATGATGCGCAGGATATTCAGAAGAAGATTAATGAGCAGTGTCTGCAGATGACTCCGGTTGTCAGGCCGCTGATTACGGTAGTGGAAAAAGACGGGAAGAAGTTTGTTTCAGCGGAGATACCGGGGATGGATCTGGTGGACCGGCCATGTTATTATCAGGGAAGAGGGCGGCTGAAGGGTTCTTATACCCGCATCGGAGACAGTGACGAACCGATGACGGAATATGAAGTGTACAGTTATGAAGCCTTTCGAAAGAAATATCAGGATGATATCAGAGAGGTCCCACGGGTAACGATGGCCGCACTGGATCAGAAAAGTCTGAATCAGTATATTACGCTTTTGAAGCAGGGAAAGCCGCATTTGTCCTCTATGAAGGATGAGATGATCTATGAACTGGTAAGCATAAAACGAAACAACGAAATAACATTGAGCGCAACTTTACTGTTCAGCCCGTATCCACAGGCTTATTTTCCACAGTTATGTATCACGGCAATTGTCGTTCCAGGAACGGAACTGGGAGAAACCGGATTGGCAGGAGAACGCTTTCTGGATAATCAGAGAATAGAGGGAAATATCCAGGATATGCTAAGTGGTGCGCTGCAATTTGTGAAACGGAATATGCGTACCAAAACGATTATTAATGAAAAAACCGGACAGAGAGAAGATCGAACTGATTATCCGGTTACAGCCATAAGAGAGGCCGTGATCAATGCACTGGTACACCGAGATTATAGTATTCATACTGAGGGAATGCCGATACAGCTGATTATGTTTCAGGACAGGCTGGAGATCCGCAATCCAGGTGGAATCTATGGCAGAATGCGAGTAGATCAATTAGGAAAAGTGCAGCCAGATACCAGGAATCCGGCACTGGCTTCTGCGCTGGAGGTCATGCACATTACCGAAAATCGATATTCCGGAATTCCAACGATACGGATGGAGATGGACCGCTATCAGCTGGAACAACCGGAATTCGTGGATGAACGGGGAAGTTTTATCGTGCGGCTATATCATAAAACAAAAGAAAAGACAGAGGCTATTCATACAGAAGAGGCTATGGATTTAATTCTGTTTTGCAAGACACCGAGAACCAGAAAAGAGATCTGCGAATATCTGGGACTTTCTTCGGTAACTTATGCGATTCAAAAGCATGTGTTGCCGCTGGTAGAAGCGGGACAGCTGAAAATGAGCTTACCGGATAAGCCAAAGAGTCCACGGCAATTGTATTATAGTGGGAGACATTAAGAAATACGAAAATAGTGGAGATGTACTATTTCTTGAGGAGATGGTATATTTTATAATTAGTGTCTGCAGACATAAACCAGATGGAAAGAAGGTGATATAGTAATGACGACAGAAGAATTCAAGAAAATTTTGTTAAAAGGTGAAACAGATACTGTTGAATTTAAATCTTGGGTTAAAGCAAGAAATCAGAAGGAGATTATAGCACTTGCGGTTGATGAGTTGATCGCATTTGCAAACCATAAAGGCGGAACAGTTTATTTTGGAGTAGAAGATAATCCTGTTGAAGTAACAGGATGCAATCATGATTATGATAGTCAACGCATTATCTGCTAAGATTTAGGAAATGTGTTGTTTTACTAAACAGCAAGCCAGGATTGTAATTGATAAGATGAGAAAAGAAGAAATATTAGAAATTTGCAAACATGGCAAAAAATCTTATTATACAAAGTTATAGTATTACGAGTTTTCTTTCGAGTTATTTTAGAAAAACTCGAAAGAAAACTCGTAACAAGACATATGAGAAAAATGCTTATATAAAAGGACTATATAAAAGGTTCGAGTTATTTTGAAAAAACTCGAAAGAAAACTCATAATAAATAGCAAAGGATTTTATAACATGACATTTTTATCAGGTATATTTTTTGTGTTTTTATTTGTAACATGTTTATTGTATTTTATTTTCCCACTGAAAGCGCGGTGGTTTGTGCTGCTGCTTTCCAGTGTGGTATTTTATCTGTCCTGGGGCTGGCAGGCGCTGCCGGTGGTTCTGGTGACCAGCCTGATGGTGTATCTGGCTGCCAGAAGGATTGATACGATCTATGCGAAGCAGGATGAGGATCTGAAGCAGGAGGGTATGACTCCGGCTGAGAAGAAGGAGTGCAAGCTCCAGGCTAAGAAACGGGCGAAGCGTGTACATATGCTGGTGTCTGTGCTGGTGATTCTGGTGCTGATCTATACCAAGACTGGAAGTAAGATCATGAACAGTCTGGGCAGTCTTCTGGGTTATGATGTACTAAATGCAGCAGGAGAACTGGACACTTCAGCCAGGCCAGCCTGGATGACAGTGATTGTGCCACTGGGTATTTCTTATTATACATTTTCTATGGTGGGGTATCTGGCAGATGTGTACTGGCGAAAAGATAAGGCAGAGAAGAATTTCCTGAAGTTTCTGACCTTGGTACTCTTTTTCCCGAAGATTCTCCAGGGACCGATCGCCAGACATAAGAAGCTGGGTGAGCAGATCAACGAAGGACATGCTTTTGACTATGAGAGAGTGTGCTTTGGCGTGCAGCTGGCACTTTGGGGCTATTTCAAAAAGCTGGTAATCGCAGACCGTTTGTCGATTTTTGTAAATTCGGTATTCGGAAATGTATATGGGGAAAGCGGCAGTCTGATCTTTGTGATTGCGGCAATCTTTGGAAGTATTCAGCTGTATTGTGATTTCTCCGGATGCATGGATATGGCGGGAGGATTTTGCCAGATCCTTGGCATTGACCTGGAAAAGAACTTTAACCATCCATTTTTTTCAAAAAGTGCGGCAGAGTTTTGGCGCAGATGGCATATTACACTGGGGGCATGGTTTAAGGATTATATCTATATGCCATTGGCAATTTCACCACGTATGATGAATATTGCAAAATGGTTCAAAACGCATGTAGGACCAAGAGCCAGCAAGAATGTAATGACCATTATCCCGACGATGATCGTCTGGATCCTGACCGGTCTGTGGCATGGAACTGGATATAATTACCTGGCATGGGGCATTTACTGGGGATTGCTGATGATCCTGTCGATTGTATTTGCGCCTGAGATCAAGAAGCTGACCAGGCTCCTTCGTATCAATACCGAAGCCAGAAGCTGGGGTGTGGTGCAGATGATCCGTACTTTCATCATCTTTACGTTTGCCAGACTGATCACCATTCCGGGCCATCTGCAGACTACCTGGGATATTCTGAAACAGATCTGCAAGCAGTTTGATATCTGGATCTTATTTGACGGAACATTATTTAATTATGGACTGAACGGGAAGAACTTCTTTATGGCCATGTTGGGAATCTTTGTACTGTGGTGTGTCAGCATGCTGCAGGAGCGAGGATCTGTACGGGAGATGATTGCCAGAAATAATATTGTAGTACGCTGGCTGATCTATTATGTGGCATTCTTCTCTGTGATCATCTTCGGTATCTGGGGAGCCGGATTCAGTAATGTGGCGTTCACATATATGCAGTACTAATAAGTAAAAAATAAGTTGGGAAAAAAAGAAAAGAGGTGAGTTCGTGGTCAGGGTTGGGTATCTGCCCCAAAAACACCTTGGCGAACTGGAGCAAATATGGTATGATGATTCCATCAGTATGGGTTCTGAAAGGCAGGAACCTTTATAAAAAGGAGATTTCGATAATGAGAGATAAAGTTTTAGAAGTATTAGAAGGGGAATTCCCGGAGATTGATTTCTTATCGTCTGATGAACTGGTAGATGACGGAATTCTGGATTCCCTGACACTGACTGGTATCATCGCAGCGCTGACCATGGAATTCGGTATTACGATTCCATATGAAGAGATCATTGAAGAGAACTTCAATTCTGTAGATGGTATGGCTTCTATGGTAGAGCGTTTGATGGACTAGAAGAAGAGCGAATGAAGAACGGGCACTCCGGAAGACTGGAAACGAAATGTTTTCCTGAAGTCGGGGTGCTTTTGTCATATATGGAACTTCGTTCCAATATGACAAAACGCTCCGCGAGGATCGCACTGCGGCGGCATAGAAAAATGTCGCAGGAGCGACCCGCCGCAGGCGGAGAATCTCGCAAGCGAGATTCTATTTTATATATGGAAATAACGTGTGTGGGAGGATAAATCATGTATCAGACAATTGTACAGGCGGTGCTGGCGCATGCAAAAGAGACACCGGATAAGCTGGCCATTGGATTTAAGAAGATTCGCGTAACATATGGGGAACTGGGCATACAGGTTCGTGCTTTTGCGCAGAAGCTACAGCAGGAGTTCGGCATCGAAAAGGGAGATTTTATCATGATCTCAGCAGTGTCGAAGCCGGAGTATATCGTGGGATATCTGGCAGTGCAGTACCTTGGTGGAGTGTCCATTCCGATTGATAAGTCAGCCAAGCTGGAGAATATTCTGGATGTCTATGAGTATGCACAGCCGAAGATCCTGTTGGCAGATGGCAAGGTGCTGCATGAGAAGATTCGTGTGGCATCTCTGAAAGGGGTATATGCAGACTGTCTGGAGATTCAGGAAGAGGAACTGACGGTGGCTTATCAGGAACGCTCGGATGAGGAATTGTCAGAGATTTTGTTTACCACAGGAACCACTGGAAAGCCAAAGGGAACGATGCTGAGTGTGGCGAATATCTATGCAAGCACACACAATACCTGGCATGGAGTAGGAATGCAGACAGATGATGTGGTACTGCTTCCACTGCCGCTGAATCATTCTGTAGGAATGCGTGTTACCAGAACGATTTTCTATATTGGTGCGACTTTGATTTTGCAGAATGGATTTACCTTTGCACAGGAGCTGGAGAAGAATATCGAAGGCTTTCAGTGTACGGGACTGGTCAGTGTACCTGCTTCCATCGAGCTGGTTTATCGTCAGATGCAGGATAAGTTTGCCGGGATTATGGGAAACTTACGTTATATGGAGTTCGGAGCAGGGTCGCTTAGCTATGATATGAAGAAGAAGCTGGTGAATATGCTGCCAAATACGAAGATTGTCAATACCTGGGGTTCGACAGAGACTGGTGGAGCCATTTTCCTGATCGTATCAGAGAATCCAGATAAGCTGACCGCACTTGGCAAGCCAATCGAAGGCGTCGAAGTGAAGACCGTGGATACAGAAGGAAATGAGATCACAGCCAGAGATATTGATACAGCGGGCCGTATGGTGCTTCGTGGAAAAATGCAGATGATGGGCTACTATCAGATGCCGGAGGCAAATGCACAGACGCTGGTGGATGGCTGGCTGTATACCAATGATATGGTATATCTGGACGAAGATGGCTATATCTATATGCTGGGCCGTGCGGATGACATCATCAATGTAGGTGGAGAAAAGGTATCTCCGGTGGAAGTGGAAAATATTGCACAGGAGTTTGAGGAGATCCGGGAATGTGCCTGCATCGGTGTGGATGATCCGGATGGCATTCTTGGAAAAGTGCCGGTGCTCTATATCGTGCCGGAAGGATCTGCGGTAAATGAAGAGGAACTGACAAAGTTCCTGGCAGAGCGTATGGAGCGCTATAAGCTGCCACAGCGTTATCTGAATATTCGGGAGCTTCCGAGAAATCGTATGAAGAAGCTGGATCGCAAGGCTCTGTACAGACGCTGGGAAGAGAACGGAGATCAGCAGATGGTCAACGAAGTGGTGCAGAATATCTTATCCAGAAGAAGTATTCGTGACTTTACAGAGGAACAGGTGCCAAAAGCTGTTCTGGAGACGATTCTGCAGTGTGGATATTATGCTCCAAGTGGACATAATATGCAGACCTGGAAGTTTACCGTGATTCAGAATGCAGAAAAGATCCATGCGTTCCGTCAGATTGTGGAAAAAGTGTCCAAAGAAAAGAAGGTGCACTTCTATGGATTCAATAATCCGAAGACTATCGTACTGGTATCTAATGACCGGAGAAATGCAGACGGCATCCAGGACAGCTCCTGTGCAGTGCAGAATATGATGCTGGCAGCGAATTCCTATGGTATTGGATCTGCATGGATCAATGCACTGATGACGATTTGTGACGAACCGGAAGTCCGGGAAATGCTGCAGGGATTCGGTATTCCAGATACACATATCGTATGGTCTACGGTAGTGATGGGATATCCGGCAAAGGCGGGAAAAGAACTGGCGAAGAAGACAAATGTAATCAACTGGGTAGAGTAAAACGTATGCCAGAAGCCAGCTATAGAACAATATGAAACAGTAAATGGGGCTGTCGCGAATAGACAGTCCCATAGTTGTGTTATTTTACTACCTTAATCTTTACGGTAACTTTTTTCTTTGATCCATCGGTAGCAGTGGCTGTGATCTTGGCAGTACCAGGTTTTTTCGCTTTGATTTTACCGTTTTTGCTTACGGTAAGAACCTTAGTATTGCTGCTCTTCCAGCTCAGTTTTTTGATGCTGGCTTTGGATGGAGTGAATTTGACTTTTAAAGTCTTACTCTTACCTACTTTCAGTTTTGCACCGGACTTCACATTAGAGAATGCCAGTTTTTTGACCTGAGTGCCACAGGTGATGGTAAGTGTCATCTTTTTCCCCTTTTTCGGGGTGATGGTGATTTTAACCTTTCCCGGACGTTTCGCTGTTACGATACCTTTCTTTGTAACAGTAGCCACTGATTTGTTGCTGGACTTATAGGTCAGACCGGAGAGATTCGAACCGGAGAGAACCTGAGTCTTCAGATTTGCCTTCTTGCCGACTGCCAGGAACAAAGATTTGGAACTCAGCTTCACATTGCTCTTTGTGGATGAAGTTCCTTTTACCGTTACCTGAAGAGTAACAGTGGTGCCATTGGACTTAGTGCCTACCAGAGTGGCACTGCCGGAACCAGCGGCATAGATCTGATTGCCATTTACATAGGCAACGGATCCATTAGAGGAACGCCAGGTAAAGTTATTTTGGAATTTAAAGGTATATTTATCTCCTATAGTAAGCGTAAACTTTCCGGAGCAGACAATGATGTCACAGGTCGCAGTAGTACCATTATTTAAGGTAGCGGTAATGACTGCGCTTCCATAGTTCTTTGCAGAAACCAGTCCGCTTTGGCTGACGGTGACGCAGGATGGATTGCTGGACTGATAAGCAATACCACGGTATCCGTTTTTGGCAAAAGTAAGCTGTAACTTTTTGCCTTTATTGATGGTATAACCTGGATCTTTGAAAGTGGTCTTTTTAGAAATATTCAGGTTTCCACGAAGTGCCACATCAGCAGCCAGGGACTGCATATTCTGCTCAATCTGCTGAGACTGTGCAGATGTCTTTCCGTTTATAGCCGGATAATAGTTAATACCTTCTGCAGATCTGCCAAATAAAGTAGAGTAGATACAGCAGGCGGATAAGTAGCTTCCGGCCACATTTGGATGAAGCCGGTCACCGGCGCTGTAATACAGATCGAGATCCGGATACAGGGTACGTTCTCTTGCAAAAGCAATACCGGATGGAGCCAGTGCACAGCCCTGCTGTCTGGCAGTGTCATAATATACATTGGCAATATTCATCTGCTGCTGGTCGATATTATAAGCAGAAGATTTATAATCCGGTGCCCAGGTACAGTAGAGTACCATCTGAGCGCCAGCGGATTTGATCAGTGGAGCCAGTGTGGCAACTGCGTTCTTGAATTTATCTGGAATCGTAGTGGTCTCATCGCTCTTTCCCTGAAGAATAACATAATCCCATTTTTGATATTTTTATACATCTGCTGGCTGACGTTCTTCTTGGCTTCCAGAGAAGGATAGCCATTTCCGGTTCCAGGATTCACATCGTCAGTCAGAGAGTTGCCGCCCAGTGTAACCGATTCTACCGTGGCATTGATACCGCTGGCCCGGCACAGGTTCTGCACCATGGCGGGGATATTGTTGGTATAGGTCAGACTGTTGCCGATCATGAGAATCCGTGGACTATTGGTGACCGGCTTGGCCTGATAGACAGGCCGACCGCTGAAAAAGACGGTGGATCCGGCAGCGGAAGCCGGGATCGTCAGGATCAGCAGCAACAGAGAAAACAGAACTACAGTAAATGATTTTTTCTTCATAATATGCTCCTCGTAATAAAACACAATAACTATTAATCAGGTAGAGTATAGCAAAGTTGGAAAAGCGTGACAATAGTGTGAATAGTTTTTTAAGAATACATTAAGGATAACAGAAAAGTATGAGGAAAATATGATAAAAAAGGATGTGCACGGTGTGGTACACATCCTGGATATTATTGATTAGATAATTTATCAAACAGCTTATTATATCCCTGGTAAGTTCTTCGGAACTTTCTCCGGAGCTTGGCTAACTGTTCTTTTTCAGAGGTGCCGCCGTATGGTGGAAGCTTCTCTGAGAGTTCCGTCAGTGTATATGGTGCCAGATCACTGTCAGGTGCTAAGATGTCTTTTAATGCCTGGAACAGTGTGTGGTAGACACTCATAATGAAGTCTTCATCTTTTTGGATGCCTTCTTTCATGATTTTCTCCAGAGTGTCAGCGACATCTGGAACGGAGAGATCTTCGGCATAAAGCACCCGATTGTCATAACCGATGTTGTGATAGAAACCACTGACCTTATTATTCCAGTTGATTCCAATAGAAGGCACATTCAAAGCAAAGGAAATGATGCTTGGATGCAGACGGCAGGAAACCACTCCATCGTAGGAAGCAATCTTTTCAGCCAGAAATTCAGGGGAATTCACATTAAAGATGCATTTTGCCGGTGGCACATTATAGGTTCGAATCATATAGTCCAAAAATGCTTCATCGCCAAAATGACCGCTGGTCAGGAATTCGTAATCATAACCTCTTCGTTCCAGTTCAGCGGCAAGGTCAATCCAGAACTGTGCGGCTTTGGAACCTGGCAGATCAAAATGATTGTCCGTAAATCCGTTTCTTCTCAGAATAAAAAGTCCAATTTTTTTCGTAGAACCTGATTTCTCAGATAAGAACGGACGAAATACAGGACCGGCAAATACTGCAGGATCGGACACCGTATCCATTGGCAGATCAGGATTATCCGGTGAACGGAATTTTATTAAAGTTTCAAAATTATCTCTGGTAGTAACCATCTTTACATGAGGTTGATTGATTGCCTCTATAATGCGGGCACATTTTTCATTTCCCTCATCATAACGATCCACACCAATGGCAGATAAGATAACCGGTTTGCCATATTCCCGGGCAATATCGATAGTGAGTGAGGTACGTTTATAGAAAGTCTGATACAGATAATTAAAAACAGGTGTACCGCCATAAATCACAATATCACTTCCCTGAATCAGTTGACGTGCATGATCCAAATGCGCTCCTGTAGGCTGGTCGTATGGCTCTTTTACAATGGTTGCAGGTTTACTTACAATTTTATAATTGGTAATATTCAGGTTCTTCATGATGGCATGAAGAATCGAAACATCACAGGCCTCAATAACCTGATCACCGACATTGTCGGAATCCTTATTGGTTAAGAGCAAAATAGTGTATGGATGACTGTCAGTGGAGTCATTCGGGGAATTGGTTTCCAGAAACTTTTTTGTATAGCTCTTTATGGCACCAATCAGGCCTCTTTTTTTAATATTTTCTTTAATAGATGTCAGATTCATAAACTATCTCCCAATATTATTTACACATAAGATGTTATTTATTATAATATATAGAAGACTGTTTTACCAGAAAAATAAATATGAGGCGGTTGGGGAAACGTGAAATTATCGATTTTTTATGTATATGAGAAACAAAATAAGCCGGAGAAGTTACTGCAAAACCAGAAATTGTCTTCCGATAGGATTCAGGTGCTGCCGATAAAGGGCCATTTGACAGAAACCGGGCAGAAGCAGGTGCTGGATCATCTGCCAGAAGCAGAAGGAGAATATCTGACAGTTTTATATGAAGGGGACAGGCTTCAGGCAGGCTGGCTGGATCAGGCATGTGAGAAACTGGAACAGTCGAATATGGCTTTTGTGATGCCGTATATTTTCCCGCAGTTTGAATTAAAGAATAAGTGTGAGTATTTTCGCACAGAGTCACGGGAAAACAGGGAGATAGATATTCGGGAAAATCAGCTGGTATTTCCGCTGGAGCTGCATGGACTTGTGCTTCGGACGGCGCAGGTTCAGAAGACCTGGAGAGGGTGTGATCTGGAAACAGAGAAGGAGAAGCAGCTGGTCTACGAGCTGTTAAAGAATCAACCGATATTTTATTATATGGGAGAAGCAGAACTGAAATATCTGGTGCCGAGAGAGCAGGATTTCTTTAACTGCATCAGTGTCCTGCAGAGAGAGTGGTATTATGATTCTTTTGAAAAGGGAATACTGCCGTTGCTGGAGCGGGAAGCTGAAAACGGAGAAGTGAATATGCTTCTTCAGTGTATGACCCTGCATATGGTGGAACTGAGACTTTGTGCCAATACAAACAATCGGAATAAGCATGTAATCTCGGAAGAAGAAGTACCGGAATATTATCGGTTACTGAAGAAAGTACTGGATTATGTAACGGTAGAGACGATCTTAAAGAATGAATCAGCTATGCTGAAGGTAGCGCAGAAGATGCGGATGTTTGTGGTTCGCCTGAAGGCTGGCAGGGAAAATTATTATCCAGATGTAAAGGGCAGCGCGGATAATATTCAGATGATGTTTGAAGGTATTCCATTTGCAGATATAGAAAATCTGTCCGTTCGAATTGAACTGATCAATTATGAGAATGGGAATCTGGAAATTGATGGAAATATCAATGATTTTATAGCAGATGCGCAGGGTGTGGTATATGCCAGGTTCGACAATCACTGTATTCCGGTAATTTATAATGGGCGCTATGCGTTACAGAAGTGCTTTGGGGTGTCTTATTACCGAAATAAGACGTTTCATGTATCGGTGCCTGTGCCAGACAGTGAAAAAATAGGAAGTCTGACATTTGGTATGAAAGCAGATGATCATGAGTATGAGCTTCAGATGGATTTTCCAATGCAGACCAGCCGATTCTCTAAAGCGTTGAATGCCGGCTACTGGAGATTTGGAAAATATATTTCTTATTGGAAAGATAATCAGATCTGTGTGGAAAAATATACGTGGACAAAGATGGTGAAAAAAGAACTGCATATGTGGAAGCAGATGTACTGCAAGACAAATGGTATGTTCCGAGATCAGCTTCCGCTTCGTATGCTGAACTTCCTGTGTCAGCCATATTTTTCCAGAAAGAAGATTTGGCTGTTTTTTGATAAGATTTATAAGGGGGGAGATTCTTCGGAATATCTGTATAAGTATGCACTGGGTCAGAAAGATGGCATTACGAAATATTATCTGTTGGATGAATCCTGTCCGGATTATAAGAGGATGAGGGCAGAAGGCTATAAGCCGATTAAGAGAGGAAGTCTGATTCACAGACTGGCTTTTTTGAATGCAGACATCATCGTTGCCTCCAATTCGACAATTTTTGCGTTTAACAATTATGAAGGAAGAAAGTCAGAACCGATTCGTGGACTGATTCATTCTGATACGGCCTGTGTACAGCATGGAATGTCGATCCAGAAGATTGCGCTGGCACAGCAGAGACTACGGGACAATACCAGATTATATTTCTGTGCATCAAAGTATGAGATTGAGAATCTGTCTAAGCCAGTATATGATTATGAGGGCTATGATGCGCTGAAGCTGACAGGGGTGCCACGGTATGATGGGTTAAAAGACCGAAAGGAAAAGGTGCTGCTGTTCTCACCAACCTGGCGTATGAATTCCGTTCTGCCTGCTTATCACGGAGAATCTTATGCCAGAGATTACAACCCGAATTTTAAAGAAACCAGCTATTACAAGGTTTATAATGGGCTGCTAAATGATCCGCAGCTTCTGGAAGCAGCCAGAAAGTACGGCTATCGGATTCAGTATGTACTGCATCCGCTGATCAGTCCGCAGTATGAAGATTTTACACAGAATGATCTGGTGGAGATTATACCGTCTACCGGAGAGATGAGCTATGAGAAGCTGTTTTGTGAAGCAGCGTTGATGGTAACGGATTTCTCAGGGGTACAGTTTGATTTTGCCTATATGCGCAAACCGGTGGTTTATCTTCATCATGAGGATATTCCACAGCATTACGAAGAAGGAACTTTCCATTATAAAACCATGGGATTTGGTGAGATCTGCCATACCAATCAGGAACTGATTGATATCTTGTGCAGATATATGGAACATAACTGTGAGATGCCGGAGGAATACCGTGCCCACGCAGATGATTTCTTCTATTATTCAGATCATCACAACTGTGAAAGAATCTATCAGGAAATGATCAAATATCAGAACAGGAAAGAAAAAAGGTAATACAACAGGGGGCAGTTATGGCACAGATCTATTCTGTTTTAAAAACAGAGGAGAAGACAGACGGATACAGAGAGGATATACAGAGTAAGTTAAGCGGCATTACGGCTGATTTTGCAGTACTGGCCGCTGTGGAAGATGTGTTCCCGGAGGCGGATCTGCAGGCTGCCTGTGCTTTTGCGCAGGAGAAACAGCTGGATGCGGTGATGCTGGAATGCAGCTATGATTCCGGTGAGGAGACCACGAAAGCCACAGTAAAGTCAGGGAAAAAGAAAGTTGGTGTGCAGAACAGTGGGAAGAAGACACAGTCAGAGGCAGTACCGAATGGCAAACTTGTGCGTTTGGATAATATAGATGAATTTTCTTCCATGCCGGATGACTATGACGCAGTGGTTTACCGTAAGACTGCACTGTTAGAAAATCTGCCAGATCCAGAACATGGATATGAAATGAATGCAGATCTATTTTACCGTGTGGCAGAGAAGAAGATGGCTGTCGGCTATCTGAAAGGCACAAAGGTACAGATCGGACATCCGGAGAAAAAAGATATCAGCCGCAATCCAGACAACCGGAAAGCAGACTGGTATCTGGATAGATTTGCCGCACACTGCCACGGAACGCTTCAGCGTTATCATGAAAAGCTTCCAGCCCATATGCAGCTGCATCTGGTGCGGGAACTGATTATTCGATTCGATACAAATAAAAATCATCATGACAAACACGTACTGGATACGTCAGGACTGAGGGAATTCTATAAGCTGGTAAGTGAAGTCCTGCAGAACATAGAGGATGAATGGCTGATTTCCGGAGCAAAGATATGGAAGGATTATCGCCTGTCCTTTGCACTTCAGGAAAAGCTTCTGCATCTGAAGTATATGGATCTTCAGGAAGAATATATTCTGGTGGATCCGGAGAAAGAGAACCGGGGCTTGCGTTATCCCACCAGAATTCTTATCAATGGCAGACAGATGTCGAATCAGGTATTGCCGAAGGTGTGCCTGGATGTGGTAAATGAAGAAAAGGATGCACTGGTACTGGACTGCTCCTGCCCGTATTTCCTGAAAGATTCTGCGATTCGCTGGGAGGTATTGTGGAATAAGAAGCCGGTGGAAGTACAGGAGACACAGCGGTACAATGAGACAACTTATTTTGGACAGGCAGAGTATCGGGGGTATACGTTCCGGCTGATTCTGTCGAAGAAAGATTTTCAGAAGAAAAATAAATTGCAGTTTGTGCTGAATATAGATGGAAAGAAGATTCCCCATCCGATTATTACAAGGCGTTTTACTTCCAGAATTACTTCGAAGCTGAACTGTTCATACTGGTGCTTTGATCACTATGTGATGACTTTTGATCGGGGAAAAGTGAAGCGTGCAATTCTGATTGAAGAATGTAGTGGACTGGAACATCTGAAGAGGGAAGCAACATTCTGGGTCGATATTCTGAAAAAGACGGTGAAGAAGATGGATACCGGACGACCGGAGATGTTGAAGGAACGTTTCTGGTACTGGTTAAGTTATCCTGTTTATCATAAGAAAAATATCTGGCTGACCTTTGATAAGATCTATAAAGGCGGCGATTGCGGAGAATATTTTTATAAATATTGTGTCAATAAAAAAGATACCGATGTGGTGCCGGTGTATCTGATGAACGAGGAGGCAGAGGATACGAGGCGCCTTCGCCAGGAGGGCTATCGGCCACTGATTCATGGAACGAGGAAACACAGGTGTATATATCTGCATGCAAAGATGGTATTTGCCACTCATGCAGGCCTGTATAATTTCAACGGAATCAGTGATGAGGAGATTCCGTATCTGCAGGATCTGATCTCGGCTGATGCGGTTTGCATTCAGCATGGTCTGACGGTGCAGGATCTGGCTTTTAATGCCAATCAGGCATTTAACAACAATAAGCTTTACTATTGTGCGTCTAAGTATGAAGTACAGAATCTGTTGCAGCCACAGTATGGTTATCAGAATGCAGATGCGATTCGGTTGAAGGGACTGGCCAGATTTGACGGACTGATCAACCGGGATCAGAAGCAGATTCTGATTACACCGACCTGGAGAAATTATATTGCCCTGTGGCCAAACGGAAAAAATGAGTCCCGGCCATATTCAGAATTGTTTAAAAAGACAGATTATTATAAAATCTATAACAGACTGATCACAGATGATAAACTGCTGGAGACGGCCAGACGAACTGGCTACAAGCTGATTTATCTGGTGCATCCGAATATTGGAGAACAGGCTGTGGACTTTGAAAAGAAGGACGGTGTGGAGATTATCTCGGCTCTTGGTGTCAACTATGAGAAGATCCTGTGTGAATCCAGCCTGATGCTGACGGACTATTCCGGCGTACAGTTTGACTTTGCATATATGAGAAAGCCGGTGGTTTATTATCATCCACCAAAGATTCCACCGCATTACGTGGAAGGGGGATTTTTCTACGATACACAGGGATTTGGAGAGATCTGCACGGAACATCAGCAGCTGGTGGATACTTTATGTGATTATATGGAACATGACTGTCAGCTGAAGGATTTCTATCGTACACGGCAGGATGATTTCTTTGCATTCAGTGATCATGACAATTGTAAACGTATATTTGAAGATGCCTATGCATGGCAGAAGGAGAACAGATAGATGGTATCAGCAGTGATTTTTGCAGGAGGCGTGGGTGCCAGGATGAAATCTCAGGACATTCCGAAGCAGTTCCTGATCGTGGATGGCAAGCCGATCATTATCCGAACTCTGGAGGTGTTCAGTGAGCACCCGGAAGTGGATGAGATCGTGGTGGCCTGCCTGGAGAACTGGATTCCGGTTCTGGAAGAGCAGGTGGCAAAGTTTAGTGTGAAAAAGATCAGGGCGATTGTACCTGGGGGCGCAAATGGACATGGATCCATTCACAATGGTCTCATGAAGGCAGCGGAAACTGCTCATGGGGAAGATATTGTATTGATCTGTGATGGTGTGCGCCCAATGATCACCAGTGAGCTGGTGTCGAACTGCATCCGGGAGGCAAGAGAATATGAAAATGCAGTTCCGGTGACACCGAGTATCGATTCGGTGTTGGAGAGCTTTGACGGACAGACCTGCCGCAAGAGCTACAGGCGCAGCAATATGTTCATTACCCAGGCACCACAGGGATATACATTCCGCAAGATTCTGTGGGCTCACGAAGAAGCTGAAAAACGGGGAATTACGAACCCGACTTCTTCCGCAGAATTACTTCTGGAGCTGGGAGAAGATATCCATATTTTCCTTGGAGAACGGCAGAATATCAAGGTAACTACCCCGGAAGATCTGTATACTCTGCGTTCCGGTTATTATTACAATCGTTACCGGGCATTTGCAAGTGAAGAACTGCAGAACGATCTGCCATTGTAGGAGGAAGCAACATGGAAAAAATGATAAAAGATCTGGTGCCGGAGCTGGTCTGTACAGATGTGGCATCTATTGTGGAACGACAGCTTCCGTGGGAAGAACTGGATCACAAAACGATTCTGGTGACCGGAGCCAATGGATTTATCAGTTACTATATGGTGCTGGCGCTGTTGATGAGAAATGATCTTATGGACAGTGGCATTAAGGTCATTGGTCTGGTGCGTTCCAGAGAAAATGCAGAGAAAAAATACGGAGAGATCCTGGATCGGGAGGATCTGTCTCTTTGGGTAACCGATGTATGTGAACTGACGGATTGCGGCCGGGTGGACTATATCATTCACGCAGCCAGTCAGGCCAGCGCATGGCATTTTGAGCATGATCCGGTGGGGACCATCAATGCCAACCTGATCGGAACTCAGAAAGTGCTGGAACTGGCGGTAAAATATCAGGCTCAGGTGCTGATGTTTTCCAGCCTGAAGACCTATGGAAGCTTCGGGGAGCATCCGAAGGAGTCTATGAAAGAAGAAGATGTGGGATATCTGGATCACACTTCTTATAAGAATTGCTATGCCATCGGCAAACGGGCAGCAGAGACCTTGTGTGCCAGCTATAGCAAGCAGTACGGCATTCCGGTGAAGATCGTGCGGCCAAGTTATATTTATGGACCGACCAGACGTGGGGATGACCGGGTATGGGCGCAGTTCATGGTGAATGTATTAAATAATGAGGATATCGTGCTGAAAAGCAGCGGTGCTCCTTATCGCTCATATTGTTATGTGACAGATACGGTGGCAGCGGTCTTTACGGTACTGTTAAAGGGAGAAGTGATGCAGCCATATAACATTTCTTCCCAAGAAGGTAATATCACCATCCGCAATCTGGCCAGAGCCGCGGTAGCTGCTTTCCCGGAAAAGAATCTGAAGCTGAGCTTCGTGAATCCGGAGGATGAAAAAGAGCCGGAGATTACCGCAAAAGTGTGCGAAATACTGGACTCCGAGAAGCTGGAAGGTCTGGGCTGGAAGGCAGAAGTCTCCATCGGAGAAGGCATGAAGCGTGCGATTCAAATTATGGAATGAACTCCAATAATTGACATTAACAGATAATTCAAGTATGATGAAGTGAGGAATAAATGAGCAGTTTATTTTATATCATAGGAAAAAGCTCTACCGGGAAAGATACGATTTATAAGGAATTGTGTCAGAAGAAGGAGCTGAACCTGAGACCGCTGGTGATGTATACCACCCGTCCGATTCGGGATATGGAAGAGGAGGGCCGGGAATACTATTTTGTGGATGATGTTACACTGAAGCAGCTGGAACAGGCCGGAAAGGTGATTGAGAAGAGGGCGTATCATACCATTTACGGTATCTGGACTTATTTTACAGTGGATGATGAGCATCTGGATCTGGAAAAGCAGGATTATCTGGCGATTGGAACGCTGGAATCCTATGAGAAGATCCGGGATTATTATGGTGAACAGAAAGTAGTACCTCTCTATATTGAAGTGGAAGATGGACTGCGTCTGGAGCGGGCACTGGATCGGGAACGGAAGCAGCAGCCACCAAAGTATGAGGAGATGTGCAGACGTTTCCTGGCAGATCAGGCTGATTATTCAGAAGAGAAGCTGAAAGCGGCAGGAATCACACAAAGATATTCCAATGAAAAAGATTTAATGTCCTGTGTGGAGACACTGGCAGCAGTGATCCGTGAATACGGGCAGAAGTAAAGTAATAGCTGTTCAGGACCTTGCGTACCAGCATGGTACTGAGCAGATAATAAAGGTACGTACAGAACTGGGAAGATCCGGTTCAGAAGGGAGAAGGCATGGCAGGATTTGATCATATTATTGGGCATTCTGATGTGGTAGAGCATCTGAAGAATGCAATGAAAATGGATAAGGTATCACATGCCTATATATTTAATGGAGAAAAGGGCTGTGGAAAGAAGACTCTTGCAAGGGAATTCGCCAAAGCCCTGCAGTGTCAGGGAGAAGGCGAACGACCTTGCGGTCAGTGCCAGTCCTGCAGACAGGCGGACGGACACAACCAGCCGGATATCATCGAAGTATCCCATGACAAGCCAAATACCATCGGAGTAGACGATATTCGTGAACAGGTAGTAGGTGATGTGCAGGTGCGTCCATACAGCAGCCCATACAAGGTATATATCATACCGGAGGCAGAGAAGATGAATCAGCAGGCACAGAATGCATTGCTGAAGACCATCGAAGAACCACCAGAATACGTGGTGATTTTATTATTGACTACGAATGCAGCATCCTTTTTGCCGACGATTCTGTCCAGATGTGTGATGCTGAATATGAAGCCGGCATCCGATGAACTGGTCAGACAGTTTCTGATGGAGCATGTGCAGATACCGGATTATGAGGCGGATATTTGTGTGGCTTTTGCACAGGGAAATATCGGAAAGGCAGAGAGGCTGGCCTCTTCAGAGTATTTTTCCGAGATCAAAGGTGCAGCGATTCATCTGCTGACCCATGTGAAGGATATGGATATCGGGGAGATTTCCCAGTCCGTAAAGGCGGTGACAGAGTTCAAACTGGATATCAGGGATTACCTGGATCTGTTGGCTGTATGGTTCCGGGATGTGCTGTATTTTAAGGCAACCAGTGATGCCAACGGCATCATATTTAAAGAGAATGTAAGAGCAATTACCGAGCAGACCAGACATTGCTCGTATGAAGGACTGGAGCAGATCCTGGAAGGCATTCGCAAGGCGAAGGCCAGACTGACGGCAAATGTAAACTTTGACCTGACGATGGAATTACTGTTCCTGTTAATAAAGGAGAATCAGTAGAATGACAAAAATTATAGGGGTTCGTTTCCGTACAGCGGGAAAAGTCTATTATTTTGACCCTAAGAATATGGAGATTAAGCGGGGACAGCATGTGATTGTGGAGACGGCCCGTGGAACAGAATATGGCCATGTGGTAGTGGGCACAAAGGAAGTATCCAGAGAAGAAGTGGTACAGCCACTGAAGCCGGTGATCCGTGTAGCTACCGCAGAGGATGATGAGCATGCCAGACGCAACCGGGAGAAAGAGCGGGAAGCTATGGCTATCTGCCATCAGAAGATTATCAGGCACAATCTGGATATGAAGCTGATTGATGCAGAATATACCTTTGATAATAATAAGATCTTATTTTATTTTACCGCAGATGGAAGAATCGATTTCCGTGAGCTGGTGAAGGATCTGGCCGTGGTATTCAAGATGCGTATTGAGCTACGCCAGATTGGTGTGAGAGATGAGACTAAGATTCTGGGAGGTGTGGGTATCTGCGGAAGACTGCTTTGCTGCCACACTTATTTATCAGAGTTCGCACCGGTGTCCATTAAGATGGCGAAGGAGCAGAATCTGTCCCTGAATCCGACCAAGATTTCCGGAGTCTGCGGCAGATTGATGTGCTGTCTGAAGAATGAGGAAGATACCTATGAGTATCTGAACAGCCGTCTGCCGGATGTGGGAGAGACTGTAACACTCCCAGATGGCGACAAGGGTGAAGTGCACAGTGTCAATGTACTTCGTCAGACTGTGAAGGTGCTGGTGGAAGTAGATGATGGAAAAGAAATGAGTGAGTATCCGGTAGCAGAACTGAAGTTCAAGCCGAGAAAGCGCAAGAATACGAAAGAGAAGCCTGTAAAAGAAGCAGTGAAGGAAACGGCTGAGGGCGAACAGGAGACTGGTGCACCAAAGGAATCCAGAGAGCCGAAGGAGCAAAAAGAGCCAAAGGAACGTAAGGGCGGCAGAGGCAGAGATGGCGAACGGGAACCGAGGGAACGCAAAGGTAACAGAGAAGGGGAACCGAGAGAGCGCAGAAATAACCGCCATGGCAGTCGGCGTGACAGAGATGGCCGTGAAGCCAGAGAGGGAAAAAGTCCAAGAGAGTCCCGGGAAGTAAAAGCAGCCGATACTTCAGAAAAGGAATCCTAGATGGAAGTAAAGTTAAAAGCCGGAGAGCGGATTGATGAGCTTCAGCGCAATGGATATCAGATCATTCAGAATGAAAATGGGTTCTGCTTTGGAATGGATGCAGTGCTGTTATCTGGATTTGCCCGTGTGAAGAAGGGAGAGCAGGTACTGGATCTGGGAACCGGAACGGGAATTATCCCTATTTTGCTGGAAGCAAAGACAGAGGGACGACACTTTACCGGGTTGGAGATTCAGGAGACCAGCGCAGATATGGCGCAGCGCAGCGTCTGTCTGAATGATCTGCAGGAAAAAGTCAGTATTGTGCAGGGAGATATCAAGTCTGCAACGGAGCTGTTTGGAAAGGGCTCCATGGATGTGGTGACCTCCAATCCACCGTATATGACCGGGCAGCATGGGCTGGTGAATCCAGATATGCCAAAAGCCATTGCCAGGCATGAGATCCTCTGTACGCTGGAGGATGTGATCGGACAGGCCTCTGCACTTTTAAAAGAAAATGGACGGTTCTATATGGTACACCGTCCATTTCGCCTGGCAGAGATCATGGTGATGATGAACAGATACCGTCTGGAACCGAAGCGGATGAAGCTGGTTTATCCTTTTGTGGATAAAGAACCGAATATGGTGCTGATCGAAGGACTAAAGGGAGGTCGGCAGCGGATCACGGTAGAAAAACCGCTGATTGTGTATGAGAAGCCAGGCGTCTATACCAGTGAGATTTACGATATATATGGCTATTAAGAAAAAGGGGGCGTGAGGCCTTGCAGGGAAAACTGTATTTATGTGCAACACCGATAGGGAATCTTGAGGATATTACCCTGCGGGTATTGCGCACACTAAAAGAAGTGGATCTGATCGCAGCAGAAGATACCCGCAACAGTATTAAACTGCTGAATCATTTTGAGATAAAGACACCGATGACCAGTTATCATGAATATAACAAGATCGATAAGGCGTATTATCTCATTGAACAGATGAAGGATGGAAAAAATGTGGCGTTGATCACAGATGCAGGGACACCTGGTATCTCGGATCCGGGAGAAGATCTGGTGCGCCTCTGCTATGAAGCAGGGATTGAGGTAACATCACTCCCGGGACCGGCAGCCTGTGTGACAGCACTGACTTTGTCGGGTCTGTCTACCAGAAGATTTTGCTTTGAAGCATTTCTTCCATCTGACAAGAAAGAAAAACAGGTGATTCTGGAGGAACTGAAGGAAGAGTCCAGAACGATTATTTTATATGAAGCACCGCACCGTCTGGTTCGTACACTGGAGGAACTGCTGGAGACGCTGGGAGACCGGCGGGCAACGATCTGCAGGGAACTGACCAAGAAGCATGAGACCGCATTTACCACCACACTGGAACAGGCACTGGAACATTTCCGTGCGACCGATCCAAAAGGGGAATGTGTGATAGTGATTGAGGGAAAGAGCCATCAGGAAAAGGCCAGAGAGACGCAGGAAAAGTGGGAAGAACTCAGTGTGGAAGAACATATGGAGCATTACCTTTCTCAGGGAATTGATAAAAAAGAAGCCATGAAGAAGGTGGCAAAGGACAGAGGAGTCCCGAAGCGTGTGATCTATCAGGCGCTGTTGACGCTGGCTCTGGTGCTGTTCTGTGTTGGATGCGGAGCAGGGAAAAAGACAGCATCCAACGATCCGTATCTGGGTGTTGCCCAGGTACTGCAGCCTGTGGCGGAGGGAACGGATGTATTATCGGAAGGGGCGTTTGCCCTGGATATTTCCGATACTTCAAAGGGATACACGGTAGCCGCTTACAATGGAGAAATGGAAAAGGTCAACATTCAGCTGACCGGGCCAGATGGAATCGTATATAAATATTTTGTAACAGAGGAAGATGGAGAAACGGTACTTCCACTGACAGGAGGAGATGGCATGTATGCATTGGAAGTCTACGAGAATATCGCAGATGATCAGTACAGTGCGTTGTTAAATGACACTTTTGAAGTCAGTCTGGAAAGTGAGTTTCTCCCTTTTTTATACCCAAATCAGTATGTGAACTTCGATGAGAACAGCAAAGCAGTGAGGCTGGCCGGAGAGCTGGCAGAGGATGCTGCTGATGATCTGGATGTGGTGGCGAAGGTATTTAATTATGTGACAGAGAATATCACCTATGATTATGACAAGGCGGAGAATGTAGAGTACGGTTATCTGCCAGATATTGATGAGACACTGGAGACCAAAACCGGAATCTGCTTTGACTATGCAGCATTGATGTGTGCCATGCTGCGATGCAGGGGGATTCCAGCCAAGCTGGATATCGGCTACACCAATGATGGAATGTACCACGCCTGGATCAGCACCTATCTGAAGGATAAAGGCTGGGTGGACAATATCATAGAATTTGACGGAGATACCTGGCAGTTCATGGATCCGACCATGACGGCGGCTTCCGGTACAGAAGCGGAAAAAAAACAGGTAAGTAAAGATACGCAAAATTATATGGTTAATTATGTGCGATAGTGGGAGGGTAATATGAAATCACTGAGTAACGAGGAACTGATGTCTTTTTGCAGTCAGATGGCGATGATTCTTCATGCCGGAATCTCTGCCATTGAAGGTCTGGCAATTATGCGGGAAGATCTTCCGGATGGAGAGGGAAAAAGAATCCTGGATGTGTTATATGAACAGATGGAGCAGACCGGCAATCTGGCGGAATCTATGAAAGAGACGAAGGTATTTCCGGAATATGTCTGCAGTATGACAGAGATCGGGGAACAGACCGGACGGTTGGATGAAGTGATGGATGGTCTGGCACTTCATTACGAGCGGGAACGGGATCTGATGGATACCATCAAAAGTGCATTGTTCTATCCGGCTGTGATGCTGGGGATGCTGACAGTAGTGATACTGATTCTGGTGGTTCGTGTCATGCCGGTATTTCATCAGGTGTTACAGCAGCTGGGCGGCGGACTGACTGGTATCTCAGCCGGTATTTTACATATGGGGATGCTACTTAGCCGTTACAGTATGGTGTTTGTGGGCATTCTGATTCTTCTGGCAGCTGGCATTGTCTGGTTGTCTGCCACGGAAAAAGGACGGCTGGCATTTCGAAAATGGATGGACCGATCTGGATTTCTGGGAAAAACAGCAGAAAAGATCGCCTGCTCACGGATAGCAGAAGGCTTAAGTCTCTGCATGTTCAGTGGGCTGGATCTGGATCAGAGCCTGGAGATGACAGAAAAACTGATCACCCAGGAAACGATGAAAAAGCGGATCGACCAGTGTCGTTCCATGATGGCGGAGGGGGAAGGATTTGATCAGGCGTTGACAAAAAGTGGTATTTTCTCAGGACTGTATGGAAAAATGATTTCTGTAGGGATCCGTACCGGATCAGTGGATCAGGTTATGTCTAAGATTGCCGGAGAATATGGGGAAGCAGTGGTGCAGAGCCTGGAGCAGAAAGTAGCTGTAGTGGAACCAACACTTGTGGCAGTGCTGTCAGTTCTGGTTGGACTGATTCTGATCTCCGTGATGCTGCCGCTGATGAATATCATGTCGAATCTGGGCTAATCAGAAGGGAAAAGAAGCAATGAATCGATTTCAGAAAAAACAGGAGAAAACTGGAAAACAGAAAACAGGAGTTTTGCCGATTCTTCTGGCTGTGCTGGTAGTCGGCTGTGTCTGGAATGGCATTACTGTGACGACGGTCCGCACCAGGGCGCAGGAAAAGCAGAGCCTGGAAGAAGCGATACATCGGGATATCGTGACTTGTTATGCACTGGAGGGGGTATATCCGGAAAGTCTGGAGTACCTGAAGGAACATTATGGGCTGACTTATAACGAAGACCGCTATATTGTGAACTATGAAGCCCTGGGATCTAATCTGATGCCGGATGTAACGGTGATGGAGAAACAGGGTACCTGGGGGTGAAAGTGAGGCATGCATAATATGAAGGAGCGAAAACATTCCATAGAGGATCTGTTTATTCTGGTAACATTTCTGGTATATGCCATAGCATTGCTTTTATTTGCATCTCTTGGAGCTACGGTGTATCGGACGGTGACATCTGGGATGCAGCAACATCAGATCCAGCGGACGGCGGAGAGTTATCTGCGGGAAAAAATCCGGCAAAATGACCGAGCAGATGCGATCCAAATCGGTGAAGTGGAAGGGCAGCAGGCCCTGCAGATCACAGAGCAGATCAAAGAAAAAAAATATGTGACCTATATCTATGCAGATGAAGGAATGCTGAAAGAACTGTTTATTTCTGCAGAAAAAGAACCGAAACTGCAGGATGGAACGGCACTTCTGGAGATGCAGAATCTCACATTTGAAGAAGGAGACGGATATCTGAATATCGGTCTTCAGACGGAACAGGAAAAGATGCACAGATTCCTGATTCGGAAAAGGAGTAACAGCCTATGAAAAAAATAAAAACATCCGGATCAGGATTATTTTTACTGGAATTGATGATCTCCATTGCTTTTTTTGCCATTGCGGCAGCAGGATGCGTGCAGATCTTTGCCAGGGCGCACAGTCTGAGTGCACAGGCAGAAAGACTGGATCAGGCCGTGAGTATTGCCCAGAGCCTGACAGAGGAGAACAGTGGTCAAAATGCAGAGAGTAAAACCTGGTATTATGACGATCAGGGAGTGACTTGTGAGGAAGCAAAGGCAGTCTATCAGGCTAAGGTAACCGTACAGACGCAGGATCAGATGCGGAAGATTCAGGTTACGGTAGAGGACGGCATCAGGAAAACGGTACTCTATCAGTTAGAGACAGCAGTGTATTGTCCAGGTGAGGCAGATACACAGGCAGGAGGAAGCGATGAGTAGAAAACGTGGGTTTACAGGAGCGGGACTGTCTACGCTGCTTCTGGTATTTGTGATGCTCTGTCTGATAGTATTCTCTGTGCTTTCTCTCTCTACGGCCAGGGCAGATCTGGAGATGAGTCAGAAAGTCGCAGACAGGACAAAAGGCTATTACCAGGCGCAGGGCAGAGCCAGCGAACGATTAAAGGCGATTGACGCTGTTCTGGCAAGACAATATAATGAAACTGATAAGAAAGCATCTTATCTGCAAGGGGCACAGACGGCATTGCAGCAGGAGCAGGATCTGACTGTTACAGAGATGGAGAATGGACAGGGATTGCTTTGTGTATACACAGAACCGATCAATGAGACGCAGCAGCTGCGGGTGGAACTTCAGATCACAGAACCGGAAAAAGAAGAGTCTTATGTGCAGATCCTGAGCTGGGAAGCAGAGCAGATAGAAGACTGGAATGGAGATACCGGACTGCCGGTACTACAGAAGAAATAATGTGACAGAGAAAAACGGAGGACAGGCAGAGTCTATGAATATAGAAGAGATCATCGAAAAAGTAAGGCAGATTATGAAAAATGCCATTGACCGGCAGGCATCGGATATTTTTATTGTAGCAGGGCGTGCCCTGACCTGTAAAATAAATGGAGAAATGGTAACGGTCGGAGAGCAGATGATGATGCCGGATGAGACCAGTGAGGTGATTCATGGCATCTACGAACTGGCCGGAAAACGTTCTATGGATAAGCTGCTGACCAGCGGAGATGATGATTTTTCTTTTTCCCTTTCCGGACTGTCCAGATTTCGTGTCAGCACTTATAAACAGAGAGGATCTCTGGCGGCTGTTATTCGGGTAATTGCATTTCAGCTGCCGGATCCAAAGAAACTTGGGATCCCAGATGAGGTCATCCATCTGGCAGATTTTAATAATGGACTGGTGCTGGTAACCGGAACAGCGGGCAGTGGCAAGTCCACAACCCTTGCCTGTATGATTGATCATATTAATCATACCAGAGCAGAACATATCATCACACTGGAGGATCCTCTGGAATTCGTACATCGTCATGACAAAAGTATTGTCAGCCAGAGAGAGGTAGTGACAGATACGGAGAGCTATATTACCGCACTTCGTGCGGCACTGCGTCAGAGCCCGGATGTCATTCTTCTGGGAGAGATGCGAGACTATGAAACGATCAATACTGTCATGACAGCAGCAGAAACCGGACATCTGATCTTTTCCACTCTGCACACCCTGGGAGCAGCCAATACAGTGGATCGTATCATTGATGTATTCCCTGCAAATCAGCAGAGACAGATCACGATTCAGCTGGCATCGGTGCTGCAGGCTATCGTGTCTCAGCAGTTGATTCCAGATGTGGAAGGAAAACAGATTCCGGCATTTGAGATTATGGTAATGACACCGGCGATCCGGAACATGATCCGGGAAAATAAGGTGCATCAGATTGACGGGGTGATCTATTCATCCAATCAGACCCAGTTGATGTCTATGGATGCCTGTCTGTTGAAGTATTATAAAGAAGGGCGGATTACGAGAGAGACTGCTCTGGCATATGCAACCAATCCAGATATGCTGGGGCGGAAACTGTAAGAAAGATTAAGCATAAAAATTGGACTGATCCATAAATTACTATAGAAAAAGCAGATTGGATATTTGATCTATGGATTGTTTATGGGCTGGGATGTTGATCTGTGGCATGATCTATGCTGCATTTTCCGGAAATCTGGAGGTTGTGACGGAGACAATTCTGTCATCAGCGAAAGAAGCTGTACAGCTGGGAATTGGCATGGCCGGAGTTCTGGCTTTTTGGACGGGACTGATGGAGATTGCACAGGATTGTGGCCTGGTAGATAGGCTGACTCGCAGTATCCGGCCAGTTATTCGATTTTTATTTCCAGATATTCCAGATGGTCACAGAGCGCAGGAATATATCAGTCTGAATATGATTGCTAATATGCTGGGGCTGGGAGGGGCTGCTACACCTGCAGGTCTGGAGGCTATGAAGGCACTGGAACAGATCGAAGAGGAACGAAGAAATGGAAGAAGAGTCGGTAGGAAGCGACCCAAGGGTACAGCCAGCAATGAGATGTGTACCTTTTTGATACTGAATATCTCATCCTTGCAGCTGATCCCGGTAAATATGATCGCCTGGCGCAGCCAGTATGGAAGCAGCAACCCGGAGACAATCGTAGGACCGGCACTGCTGGCAACCGCATGCAGCACGTTGACTGCAGTCATTTACTGCAAGTGGAAAATGAGAAAAGCATCGTAACCGTACTGTAAACTTTACATAGATTTTACATTCACAACTCATAAACTTTACAAAGCCATGTTACAGTAACGATAACTATGGATATAGAACATGGATAGTAAAGGAGTTTTGAGATGGATATATTTTCTGCTATTGCGTTTTTAGGAGGTTTGGCGTTTTTCCTGTATGGAATGTCTATGCTGGGTGATGGTTTATCCAGAGCATCCGGCGGTAAAATGGAAAAGATTCTGGAGAAGCTGACCAACAGCCGGTTCAAGGCAGTGCTGCTGGGCGCCGGAGTAACGGCGGTGATCCAGTCATCATCAGCGACCACCGTTATGGTAGTCGGATTTGTAAATGCCGGTATTATGAAACTGAACCAGGCGGTAGGTCTGATCATGGGTGCCAATATCGGTACCACAGCCACATCCTGGATCCTCAGCCTGACAGGAATTCAGGGAAACAATATCTGGCTGCAAATGTTAAAACCGACTTCATTTGCACCGATTCTGGCCATTATCGGAGCATTTGTTCTGATGCTTTCCAAAAATGAAAAAAAGAAAAATGTGGCAACCATTATGGTTGGTTTTGCAATTCTGATGTCCGGAATGACCGCAATGAGCAGTGCAGTGGAACCGTTGGCTGAGGTACCGGAGTTCGGAGAGATTCTGGTGAAATTCGCCAATCCGGTAGCAGGAGTGCTGGCAGGTATGATTATCACAGCGGTGATTCAGAGCTCATCGGCATCGGTAGGTATTCTGCAGGCACTGTGTGCAACAGGAACTGTCACATATGGACTGGCGATCCCGATCATCATGGGACAGAACATTGGTACCTGTATTACTGCTATTATGTCTGCGATCGGAGCTACAAAAAATGCAAAACGTGCAGCGGCGATTCATCTGTACTTTAACTTGATCGGTACGATTGTCTGTCTGGTACTATTTTACGGAATCAATGCATTTGTACGATTTGATTTCCTGACAGATGCCATTGGACCGGCTAACATTGCGATTATTCACAGTGTGTTTAACATCTTTACCACAGCACTCTTGTTGCCGTTTGGCGATCAGCTGGTAAAACTGGCACAGCTGACAGTTGGAAAGCACGAGAAAATAACAGAGAAGACAGGCGAAATGCAGATTCCGGTACTGGATGAACGTTTCCTGGAGCGTCCTGCACTGGCAGCAGAATATTCTTATGTAGCAGCGAAACGTATGGCATATCTGTCCCGGGAATCCCTTCTTTCCGCTATGGATCTGTTTGAAAACTATGACGAGAAAAAGGCGGAGCGGATTGCGGAACTGGAAGAGGCGGTAGACCAGTATGAGGACAAGATTGGTTCCTATCTGGTACAGCTGAGCAGTAAAAATCTGTCTGACACAGACAGCAGAAGTCTGACGATGCTTCTTCACTGTATCGGAGATTTCGAACGAATTTCAGATCATGCGGTAAGCCTGATGCGTTCTGCAAAAGAAATGGAAGAAAAGAATCTGCAGTTTTCCGAGCAGGCAGAAGCAGAAGTGTCTGTGTTCCGTTCCGCGATAAAAGATATCGTAGATACTGCATTTTCAGCATTTGTAACAGATAATATCAGTGAAGCCAAAAAGGTGGAGCCTCTGGAAGATGTGATCGATGACATCAATATTCAGGTGAGAGACCGTCATGTGCGAAGACTGCAGGAAGGACAGTGTACGATTCAGCTGGGATTCATTCTGTCTGATATCTGTACGGATATGGAGCGCATTTCCGATCACTGCTCCAATATTTCAGCTTATCAGGTACAGCAGTATGAGAGTGAATATGATCCACATGCTTACTCTACTGAGATTCGCGATCATGAAGAATTCAGACAGCAGAGAGAAAAATATAGAGAACTTTATATGCTTCCACAGATGTAAAAAATATAGAAACTAATTTACCAGGCCATGACACGGACAGGGGGAAGAACAATGGCGCTAATCTATATCGTAGAAGACGATAAGAATATCAGTGAAATCGAGAGCTATGCATTGAAAAACAGTGGATATCTGGTAGATACTTTTGAAAATGCAAAAACATTCTGGAGTAGAGTACAGGACCGTAAGCCAGATCTGGTACTTCTGGATGTGATGCTCCCTGACAGCGATGGAATTGAAGTATTGAAAAAAATGAGACGGAATCCGGATACCAGACGTGTGCCGGTGATTATGGTGACCGCCAAATCTTCCGAGATTGACAAGGTAAAGGGACTGGATAACGGGGCAGATGATTATATTACCAAGCCATTTGGAATTATGGAGCTGATCTCCAGAGTCAAGGCGATTCTGCGGCGTATCAATCAGGATGAAGAAGAAAAACAGCTGGTATTCCAGAATATTACTCTGGATTGTGAAAAGCGTCAGGTGACTCTGGATGGAGAAAACTGTGAACTGACGTATAAGGAATTCGAACTTTTGAAGCTGTTTCTGCAGAATGCAGGAATTGTCATGACGAGGGAGACGATTATGGAAAAAGTGTGGGGAATTGACTTTGAAGGAGAGTCCCGTACACTGGATATGCATATTAAGACTTTGCGTCAGAAGCTGGGAGATGCTGGAAAACACATTAAGACTGTACGAAATGTGGGGTATCGAATCGAATGAAAAAGAAAATTAATATTCAATTTGCCATCATTACTATGGTGGCAATTATTTTTACAGTGATTGTTTCTGTTATGGTCTATTCAGAACTGTTTCAGAAAGAGGTGCGGGAAAACTTAAGGATCTGTGCCTATGAATTGAAAAATACCGGAATTTTTGATGATCCAAAGGCAGATTATACCATGAAAGCGGTGGATAATGTGCGTATCACCGTGATCGATACGGATGGAACGGTTGCGTTTGATACAAATGCCAGCATTGGAGATCTGGATAACCATGGACAGCGGCCGGAGATTCAGAAAGCTTTTCAGAATGGAGAAGGGGAAATCATGCGCCGTTCGGCAACCATGAAAAAAACGGCTTTTTATTTTGCATTGCGTCTGGATAATGGACAGGTGCTCCGTGTGGCCAAAGAAGCTGGTAATGTGTGGAGTATGCTGAGTGCCTTATCCCTGCCACTGGGACTGATGTCAGCAGCGCTGATTCTGGTCAGTGTGATCCTGACACATTTCCTGACTGGCAGTATTTTAAAACCGATTGAGCATATGGCATCCCATATGGATGATACCGAGGCGGAAGTGACATACCGGGAGCTGGAACCGTTTATGGAGACGATTCGCAAGCAGCATGAGGACATTGTGAAGAGTTCTCAGATGCGTCAGGAATTCACAGCCAATGTATCTCATGAACTTAAGACTCCGCTGACGGCGATCTCGGGCTATGCAGAGCTGATTGCCAGTGGAATGACAAGTGGGGATGACACGATTCGTTTTGCGGGAGAGATCTCGAAAAGTTCCAATCGTCTGCTGACGCTGATCAATGATATTCTTCGTCTGTCTGAGCTGGATGCGTCCACGGAAGTACCGATGGAAGAACTGGATCTGTATGAGCTGGCAGAAAAATGTGTCAGCATGCTGCAGATTAATGCGGAGAAGCAGAACGTAACGCTGATGCTTACCGGAAAGTCAACGAGAATGATGGCGAACCGGGAAATGATGGAGGAATTGTTGTATAATCTGGTCAGCAATGCGATCCGTTACAATCGGCCTTATGGAAATGTGGTAGTATCGGTGAACCGGGAAGAGGAGCAGGTACATCTGACGGTGGAAGATACCGGAATCGGAATCTCTCAGGCAGATCAGGAACGGGTATTTGAACGATTTTACCGGGTCGATAAGAGTCGCTCTAAGTCTACGGGAGGCACCGGTCTGGGGCTGGCGATTGTCAAGCATGTGGTTCAGTGTCATGGCGCAAAACTGAATATGCAGAGTCAGTTGGGATCGGGGACAAGAATCGATGTAATTTTTTAAAGATATTGTAATTTTGATATCCTTTTGCTATCCTTATTCTGCTATACTACATATGTAATAGTAGAGAGTTTATGTTCACTTGACAAAAGGACAGGGTGAAGTTATATGAAGAGAAATAAATTAGTAAGATTTGGAGGCATTGCGCTGGCAGCAGCCGTGCTGGTTACCGGTACCTGGTATACAGGGCAGGAGACAGATGATTTGTCTATTCCACAGATAGTAGAATATGTAGATACAGAGGATGGAAGCATTGTCATTCCAGAAGAAGAAGTCCCACTGGCGACCAAGCCTACTGTAAAGGTAAAGAAGACAACCAGGAGAAAAGTAAAGAAGTCCAAGCTGAAGAAAAAAGCAAAAAAAACAGCCAAAAGTACAAAGCGCAGTAAGAAGTCCAAGACCGTAAAAAAAGAAAATTCCAAGAAGAAGGTGGCTACTGATACCACAGTTCTGACAACGGTAGTATCAGCAACCAAGAAGAATTCTAAGGTAAAGACGGTAACAACGACAGTGGAGACAACGGTGAAGACGACTACAACCAATAAGCCAAAGAGATCATCCAGTGAAGTTGCTGCATCAGCTAATACAGCGACAGCGAACACTGCAGCGTCAGCGGCACAGAGTACATCTTCTGATGAGATGCAGATCGTAAGTAATGTAACGGTACGTTCCATGGCACCGAGAGCAGATGCTAATGTGCTGAATGCATTTGAGAATCTGGAGTTCAAGATCGAGATCAACCCGACATCTTCTTACAGTGGATATTTTTCAGTAAAAGCTCATAATATTATCCTGAAGAAGAGCAGTGGAGATACCATTTACCACGAACTGGGGCATTTTGTAGGATGGCTGGCAGGTAATGTAGATACCAGTTCTGAGTTTGTAGCGATCTACAACAAAGAGAAGAGTGCTTTGCAGTCAGCGAACTATCAGTATCTGACAAAGAGCAGTGCAGAGTATTTTGCAGAGTCTTACAAAGATTACGTATTATCTCCGCAGAATCTTCAGTCTTCCAGACCACAGACATATGAGTTCGTAAAGAACGCCGTATCCCGAATTACAGATGCAAGAGTTACCAATATCAAGTCTGCATATATGAAGGCATATTGGACATAAAAGAATAAAGGTTACCAGAGAGGCTGCATACACAGGTATGCGGCTTCTTTTTTCTTTCTTGAAAAAAGCCTGTAAAAATGGTATTCTGTAACTATTCAAAGCCTTATTGCACAAGGCTGACAACAGGGATACAGACCAATATCGGGCAACACAAAGAAGGTAAGGAGAGTGACGGCATGCCGGAACAAAAATTAGAAGTCAGAATGCTGGGCGGTTTTTCTGTTATGTATGCAGGAAAAGAGATCGTCATTGACCGCAGCTTTGTTTCGAAGACAACACAACTGTTTCAGTTGTTTTTGATTCATGCGCAGGATGGCGTGTCGAAGGCAACATTGATTGATGCACTTTATGGACGGGAAGAAGTGGAGAATAAAAACGGGAGTCTGAATAATACGATCTTTCGTTTGCGCCGTCAGCTGAAAGCTGCCGGTTTACCGGACAGCAACTATATCTGTATTCAGGGTGGAATGTGTACCTGGGACGAGACTATACCGGTCTGGGTGGATGTCTGTGAATTTGAAAAGCTGGTACAGGAAGGCCAGGAGTGCAGTAAGGAAGAACAGCTGGATGCATATCGTAGAGCGGTTGCGATCTATGCCGGTGAGTTTTTGCCAAATATGATCGGAGAAGATTGGGTAACGGTGGAGAATGTGCACTGCCGGGATCTTTATGCCAGATGTGTGCAGGAATTGTGTGAAGATGGCATGATGGAAGAACGGTATGAGGAAGTGTTCAGGGTATCTTCAGCAGCGGCTGCTATTTATCCTTTTGAGGACTGGCAGCTGTGGCAGATTGACAGCCTGATGGCTATGTCCCGTTATCAGGAAGCAATGACGGTATATGAAAAGTCTACGCAGCTGGCTTTTGATGAACTGGGATTGTCTCCGTCACCGGAGATGCTGCGGCGATTCCGGATCATGGGCGAGCATGTCAGCCAGACTGCAGAAGTGGCAGATGATATTAAGAATCGACTCAGCGAAAAAGAAAAAGCCATGGGAGCCTATTACTGTACGTTTCCAAGTTTTGTGGACATTTATCATGTGTTTACCCGTATGATGGAACGCAGTGGTATATCTGTGTACATCATGCTATGTACATTAAAGCACGGAAATGGAACAATAAAGTGGGAAGAGAGTAAGGATCGTGCAGCTTCCAAGAAGCTGGCATCGGCTATTTCCGGTTCCCTGCGAAAAGGTGATTTTTATACCAGATACAGTTATACCCAGTATCTGATTATGTTTTCAGAGATCAAGCTGGAGAATTGCAAGATTGTGTCGGATCGAATCCGGACTAATTTTGAAAAAAGCTGTTCCGGAGATTACAGCGTAGATTTTCATGTTACGTCGATTGCAGATATTGACCGGGATGAAGATGTACCGGAAAAGTATTTCTTAAATGCCAGTGGCATCTGGAAAGAATAACATAAGTCTGTTGTTTATAAGCAAAGAATCTCACGAGTGGGATTCTTTTTTTTAAATTCAGTTTATATTTCTTGCACTTTAAGGTGTGTTTTATTTTCTTTTTAGGTTTCTTTTAGGTTCGGAAATAGTTCACAGTTTTTTAAAAATCCACCATCTATTTGTTTAAATTCAGTTTAAATTTCTCATTTACTATAAAGACCAAGTTTAGAATCATAGCAGAGCGATAGAAAATGGGAGCATATAGAATGAAGAAAAAAGGGGCAGTACAAAAATATACCAGTTTGTTTTTGGCAGCAACAGTAACGACTATGCAGGTCACAGGAACCTGGAAGGTTTATGCCGCAGATACATTGGAATATACGGGAACAACACAGATCAGCACCGTTGAGGTCTATCCATTGGCAGATACATCAGCTGTGGAACTGGAAGTGGAGGAGGTCTATGCAGAAGAAGGTACTCAGCTGACGGAAGGAGATTCGATCCTGAAGCTGACGGATGAAAGCTATCAGGAAGCATGGGCTTATTATGAAGCAGCAATCATCAAGGCAGAAAGTACATTAACGGACACACAGCTGGAGTATGACCAGGGAGTGCTGGAGGCAAAGTACACCTGTGAAACAGCAGAAGCAGATGCGGAAAATGCAGAATATATTCGTACTTACCAGACCAATGAGGTGGAGAGTGCGCTGACTGATCATGAAGAGACGCTAAATGATATCGATGAGCGAATTGCGGAGCTGGAGGCAGGAATTGCAGATGGGAGCTACGATTCTAGTTCTGCTTCTGGCGGGGCTTCAGCAGGAGGAAGCAGTGCATCAGGTTCTGGTCAGAAAAAGTCTGATGATACGCAGAAACAGAGCGAGGCGAAATCTGAGACGGAGAGCGGTACAGAATCTGAGCAGACGGGAGAGACAGAGAGTGGCAGTACCGAGGCAAGTCAGCAGGGAGAAACAGAAAGCAGCGGTACCGAGGCAAGTCAGCAGGGAGAAACAGGAAGTGGCAGTACCGAGGCAGGTCAGCCAGGAAGTGACGGGAATGGTGGCAGTACGGACGGATCAACATCAGAAAGCACGGAATCCGGGCAGGATGCGGCAGATGCAGATATATCCGGGAAGACAACGGAAGAACTTCGTCAGGAACTGACTACGAAGATGAGTGAAGCAGAGACACTGGCACAGACGCTGACAGAAAAACTGAAAGCTGCTATGGAGCAGGTGAATACGGATGCTATAGACAGTGACACGTATTCTGTATACACAGAACAATTAAAAAACGTTGTAAAGCAGCTGGAGGCAGATATTGAAAGTCAGAAAAGGGTAGAAAGTATCTTAAAGGATTATGATTTTTCTTCGGCGGATGCCAATCAGGCTACCTTGTCAGCATCCATTACCGGGGACGAAAATATACTGAGTTCCCTGAAGGAGATTCAGGAGAAAATGGCAAAATATCAGACATTGATCAGTTCTGTGATGAGTCTGTGGAGTACGGATAACAGCACAGCACTGGTAGATGGTGAAATGTTGACAGAAATGAGTGATTACCTGAGTAAACAGGCCGAGATCAATGAATTGTCTGTAACATTGCTGGAGAAGTACGAAAGTACTATCCAGGAACTGAAAAGTGCCGGAACCAATGAAAGTGCAGCAAATAGCGTCATGCCGGGCAGTGCCACTGGTGGAGCGGGAAATGCTTCAGGAGGAACTGGTGAGAGCAGTCAGGTCGCAGAAAGCGCCGGAAGTACCATACAGGGAAGCGGCGTAACCGGGCAAAATGGCCAGTCTGCACTTTCAGACGAAGATATTTCGCTGCTGGGTGATACCTATGATCTGACCAGTGTGAAGCAGCTTCTTTCCAGAGAGCCGTCTGACAGTAGCGATGCACAGGATTTAATTGAAGAACTCCAGGATAGCAGAGAAACAACGAAAGTTCAGTATGAGGAATTGCAGAGAAAGAAAAAGATCTTCGAATTGGAGATTCAGCATACTTATGACAGTGCAGTCATTGCCGGAAAACTGGCAGAACTGACTTATCAGCAGGAGATCGCAGACTGGGAAGAGACATTGGCAGAGGCAAAGCAGAATAAGGCAGATCTGGAGACACAGAAAGCATTACTGGAAGCGATGACGGATGGAGTGATTTCAGCAGGCCGCGATGGAACGGTAGCGTCCATATCCTATGAAGCGGAAGATCTATTGGACAGTTCCATACCAATCGTCAGTTATTATGATACAGATACAGTAAGCATTACTCTGGAAGTGCCGCAGGAGGAAATCGCCAGTCTGTCTGTGGGAGATACTGCAGAGGTTACTTTGGCAGGAGCCGGAAGGCTGGAAGGAACGTTGACAGAAAAGTCAGTAGAACCGGAAGATGGGACCTCCCGTACAACGGTAAATTATACAGCAACCGTCAGTCTGGATAATTCAGATGGAAGATTAAGCGACGGATTATCTGCAACAGTGACATTTACACAGGAAACGGAGGCAGTCATAAATGAATAAAAACAGAAAAATAAGCAAAAAACTGGTGCCATTGGCTGCAGCAGTCGTAGTGGCAGGTACAGCAGCGGGCTGGAAGCTGAGCCGGATCCAGAGTGTCTCCGCAACAACAGATGCTGCGTATAAGACAGAAACAGTGCGAAAAGGAACAGTTTCTTCTGGTATCAGTGAAAGTGGTACGGTAACCTATGGAACCACTGAGCAGACATTTTCCGTGGCAGAGATCACAGAAGTATCCTTATCTTCTTCTGACAGTTCTTCGGATAGCTCAGATTCTGGAAGCAGTGAAAATCAGTCAGGAACATCTGCAGGCAGTGCAACTGTAAATGCCGCCGGAGGTGGATCTATGGATATGGCGGTTATGCAGGGAAATGCCGGAGGAGATGCGATGGCACAGGCTGGCAGCAGTCAGACGTCCGGACAGAATAGTTCATCTGGCAGTACGATTTCTGACTCAGACACTGCACTGGTGGTGGAAGAAGTCTATGCGGCCACCGGTCAGGTAGTGGCGGAAGGCGATCCGATTCTGAAGATTACAGATGACAGTATTGCTGATTATCAGGCACAGCTGGAGGCAGCAGTAGAGACAGCGCAGCTGAATGTGAAGCAGGAAGAGATCAATGCAGAAAGCAAAAAGGCGGAAGCAGATTATACCTACCAGATGTATCTGGCAGAAGGGGAGACTGCAGAGGAGACTTATCAGGCAACGATTACCAGCCTGGAAAATGCCGTATCAGATCTGGAAGAGGATCAGGCAGATGCGCAGGATGATGTGGATACTTATCAGTATTATGTAGACTGTGGCTATGATTATGATGATGAACTGGAAGAAGCACAGGATAACTACAATACGATAGAAGCAAATCTTCAGATTGCCAAAAACAATCTGACCACACAGTCCATAGAGGCAAAACAGACCTATGAAAGTGCCATGACCAATTATAAATATGCAGATCAGCTGTATGAGATCGACACCAATGGCCTGGAAGATGATCTGGATGACGCAAAAGAAACTCTGGAGGAGGCACAGGAAGCACTGGCTGATTTTCAGGAGCAGATCGGGGATGGGATCGTATATGCAACAACTTCTGGAACTGTAACGGAAGTGGCTTATGCAGCAGGAGATGAGATCTCCAATGATGCTGCGATTGTGACGTATACCGATCCGGAAAATGTGACGATGACGGTATCTGTATCACAGGATGATATTTCCAGCGTTTCCGTAGGGGAAGAGGTATCCATCAGCCTGACAGCATACCCGGAAGAGATATTTTCTGGTACGGTGTCAGGAATTGCCACATCGGCTACAGCAGGATCTTCTACGGTGAATTATGATGTGACAGTACTATTTTCAGGGGATATCAGCAAAGTATATTCCGGAATGACTGGGGAAGCTACCTTTGCCGGAAAAACCATCAGTGACACTCTCTATATTTCTAATCAGGCCGTGCTGCTGGATGGTGCAAGATCTTATGTGAAAGTGCTGGAAGAGGATGGCAGTGTTCGTGAGGCAGATGTGACCACCGGATATTCCAATGGAAAAATTGTAGCGGTAGAATCCGGACTGGAAGAAGGCGAGACAGTACTGATAGAAAGTCAGGTGGAATCATGAGAATATCAGAACTTTTCCGGTTGGTATGGCTGAACATTAATCAGAACAAATTTAAGTCCGTGATGACGTCTATTGGTATTGTAGTAGGAGCGGCAACCATTGTAATGGTAATTGGCATTGGACGTGGTGGTCAGATGGATATTGCAGATCAGTTCGCAGAACTGAATGCAGGTGCCATTGATGTCAGCTACGAATATGCCGGAGAAGAAGCGGCCAGTGGAAAATCCGGAGGGTTTTCCTTTGGCGGTATGATGAATGCTGTCTTTGGCGGCATGATGGGCGGTGGCCCGGGTGGAACAAATCCGGCAGGCAGCCGTGGAAATAGTGGCGGCACAGGTGCAGATGGACAGAACGGTGGTTCAGGCGCACCGCAAATGCCAGGTGGAAGTGACAGTGGCGACCGGATGCAAAGACCGGATGACAGTGATGATGAAGAGATACAGAGGCCAGATGGACAGGACAGTGATGGAGAAGATGCAGATGAAACCGAATCTGAGACCAGCATGATTGAAGACCGTCTGAATCAGGAACAGATTATACTGAGTGCTTCTGATGTGGACGATATTGAGACTTATGTATCAGGAATTACCGGGGCAACGATTTCCTACAGTACCAGATCGTCTGTGGAAGGCGGCGAGCTGACCAGTGCGCAGACCTATACGGTAGCAGGAGTCCTGGAGAATTTTGCGGAAGCAGGAAAACTTAATCTTTCAGAAGGATACTTTCTGGATGAAACAGATAATGACAGCAAATCAAAAGTGTGTGTAATCGGAGCATCTGTAGCAAAAGAAGTGTTTGGCAGTGTGGAAGATGCAGTGAACAGTACCATTTATATTGAAGACCGTAGTTATACCGTAATTGGTGTATTGGAAAGCAGCAGCAGTGTTGTATCTGGAATCAGCCCGGATACGTCCATTCTGGTTCCATATCAGACCGGTATGAAATACATTACCGGCGAAGAGATTGATCCGACGATTACGGTGATTGCAGAGGACGTGAACACCCTGCAGTCCGTAATTACTAATGTGAAGACTGTTCTGGAAGAAAATTATCCAAATGCATCTTTCACATTTGAAGATTCCGGAAGCAAGATGAAAGCAGCGGAAGCCTCGAACCGAACTCTGACTATGCTGTTATCGGCTATGGCAGCGATTGTATTTCTGGTAGGTGGAATTGGTATCATGAACGTATTGTTCGTATCGGTCAAAGAACGAACCAATGAGATTGGTATTTTAAAGGCCATCGGAACTCCACGGACAGATATTCTGCTGGAATTTCTGGCAGAATCAGCGGCCATCAGTCTGATAGGAGGAGTTTTGGGTGTGGTCATAAGCTTTGGTATCACACCGATTGTCAGCCATTTTCAGGTGCGGGTAGAAGTGAATGCTACTGCCTGCCTGGCAGCGCTGGGATTTGCAGTATTGACTGGAACTATATTTGGGATCTATCCGGCGTGGAAGGCATCCAGGCTGGAACCGGTAGAAGCACTGAATGCGGAGTAGGAAAACAGACATGGAAGGGCTGGCGGAGAACTGATTTGATGTAGACAGAGGCAATGAACACAGAATAAGAAAGGGCGGAAGTTGTGAAAAAGAAGAAAATAAAGTGGATCGGTGGGCTGCTGGCACTGTGTCTGATGGCAGAGCCGACAGCAGCAGCGATGGCAAAGGCAGAAAGTGAAGTACAGGAGACAGAAATGGACGAAGAAACAGAGATACATCCGGGGGAGCGCACAGCTACGATCGTGGTAGTCTCGATTACTGGAAATGAGCTGACTTATTACGAAGTAGAAGATGAGACAGAAACGGAAGAAGCATCTGAAGAGACAGAACAGAATGAGACGGATCTGGAAAATGAGAATGGAAGTGAGAAGTCAGAAATCTCTGAAAAATCGGATAAAGGTGCGAAATCAGAGGAAAAAGACACACAAAAGGATGGCAGCATGACTCCACCAGATGGGATGCCACAGGGAGATAACAATATGGCACCACCAGATGGGATGCCACAGGGAGATAGCAGCATGACTCCACCAGACGGAGTATCACAAGGTGACAGCGATGCGTCTGGTATGCCGGAGAATATGCCTTCCGGTGACTTTCAGAAGGGTGGCAGATCAGAGCAACAGAATACAAAGACTGTATACCTGCCAGTGCCAGTGGTGGTACATACAGACACCGATGAAAAACGCACGTTTTCGATTCTGGAGACAGGAGATCGTCTGCAGGTTACTATTGTGACGGATGAAGAGGGAAATGAAACCATTACAGAGATCTGGATGCTGAAAGAATAACGAGGTTAAGCATGAAAAAAATCATAGAAATCAAAGACATTAACAAATATTATTCGGTGGGAGCCGAAAAACTTCATGCACTGAAAGATGTGAATCTGGAAGTAGATGAAGGGGAATTTCTGGCCATTCTTGGGCCATCCGGTTCTGGAAAGAGTACGCTGATGAATGTGATTGGATGTATGGATAAACCAGATTCCGGCAGTTACCGCCTGGATGACTGCCAGATCGAACAGGTCTCCGAAAAAGAACTGACTCGGATTCGAAACGAAAAGATCGGATTTATTTTTCAGAAATATCATCTGATTCAGACCTATAATGTTATGCAGAATATTATCATGCCGCTGCTGGTGTGCGGCATGACACAAAAAGAAGCCGAAGCAGCCAGTCTGGAGACCATACGGATGCTGGGACTGGAAAAGCGCATGCATCATAAGCCAAGAGAACTGTCCGGTGGTCAGCAGCAGCGTGTAGCCATCGCCAGAGCCCTGGTGGGAGAACCTGCCATACTGCTGGCTGATGAACCGACCGGTGCACTGGATCAGATCAGCGGAAAAGAAGTGTTAAAGTTGTTTCACAGGTTGCATGAGGTAGGAAATACGATCGTTATGATCACTCACGATCTGGGTGTGGCACAACATGCACAGAGGATCGTCAGGATTGTAGATGGGGAATTGCTGGAAGAAATAGACTGACATTCAGCATGATGGAATGAAGTTTCAATTAATATTGAGGCTGCATACATCATTGGATTCAGCAGAATACAAAAATTCAATAATAACATTTTTCAAAATAGAAACTAAAAAATGAGCGAAATATTTGTGGTGGTAAATTTTCGTGTCAACCACACGCCGAAGGTACAGACAAGGTGAAAGCCTGAGAGATGCAGGAGGATGGCACGCCTGCCAAATATTTATCTGGTTATATTACTTATGATTTAAAAAGAAGAAGGCTTTAACGATGAGAACAAGTATCGTTGAAGCCTTTTGTTTATATACTTTGCTATCAGTTCATCACACACGCTTTATACCCCAGTCCCCGTATAGTATGGATAGAGAAGTCTCTGCTGTCTGCGAATCGCTTCCGAAGTCTTCCGATATGTACACTGACGGTAGCCTCTGTGGATTCGGATTCTGGTCCCCAGATGTCATCCATCAGCTGGTCTCGCGTGAAGATCTGGTTCGGATAAGAGAGTAGCTTATATAACAGATAGAATTCCTTTTGAGGAAGGATAGATTCTTCGCCATGGGTGGATACTGTCAGGGTATCATAGTCCAAAGTGGTATCACCGACTTTCAGCTCATGCTCGGATACGATCTTCGCGCGGCGCAGCAATGCCCGGATTCGCAGCAGCATCTCATCTTCATCCACAGGACAGACCATATAGTCATCCACTCCCATGAGAAATCCCTTTTTCACATCTTTCGCCATATGCTTTGGTGCAATCATCAGAATTGGCATATCATTTCCACAGTCTCGCAGCATTTTGGTCAGTGCAAATCCATCCATACCTGGCATGAGTGCGGAAACCAAAAGCAGATCGATCTTTTTTTCTTCCAGCAAATGCAGCGCATTGGAAGCGGAATCGGCACAAATTGGCTGATAACCGGAATGGGAAAGTATAGCGTGATAATAGCGTCTGGAATTTTTATCATCATCTACAATCAAAATGCGAAACATAATATCCCCCTGATCATTTTTATCGAAAGACAGTATAACACTAAAATCTGGAAAAACAGCAAAGTTCACTGAATTTTCACAAGTTCACAAGATGTTCAAAATTTTGTTTCCTGTATTTAAATTTAGTTTAAATTCAGGTTTTACTATAGCGTCAGCAAACGGGGCAGGCGAGTGCCAGAACGGACAGTTCTCAAAAGCCCTGAACAGAGAAGTAAATTTGGAAGCAAAGGAGCATGCAGATCATGAGAAAGAGACAACTGTATTTGAACAATCAGTACACTACAAATGAGAAAGGAAGAGGCAAGCGATCCAGATTAAAGACGATTGGTATGACAGCAGCACTTCTGAGTATGGTCAGTCTCGTGGCACCTGCAGCAGTCTATGCCGCACCACAGACTGATACTGAGACACAGGAAGTGACCTCAGCCAGTGCATTTGAGATGAGCACCGCTTATCCAGGTATTTCTGTAAAACCAGGTGAGACCACTACATTTGATCTGGACTTTATCAATCAGACCGGCAGCGGTCAGGACGCAGCACTTAGTATTAAGGATCTGCCGGACGGATGGGATGGATATTTCCGTGGAAATGGCGGCCAGATCAATAAAGTACATATTCAGTCATCCAAAGATGTGTCAGAAGGTCTGGCAACTTTAAGTCTGACAGTTCCGGAAGGAACAGCAGAAGGTGACTACAATGTTACAGTAGAAGCAGTCACAGATGACGGAGAGACCAGCGATGTGACACTGACACTGAATGTATCAGAGGAAGAGAATGGAGCCAGCACCTTTACAGCAGAATATGCAGAGCAGCAGGCAGCATCTGGTACCGCATTCAGCTTTGATACCACACTGGTAAATAACAAAGGAACGGAACAGTCTTTCAGTCTTTCCGCAGAAGCACCGGAAGGATGGCAGGTAACATTTACTCCATCAGGAGAAAGCAATGCAGTAGCAAGCCTGAATGTAGATGCAGGTGCAAGCCAGGGTATTACGGTAGCAATTACACCGCCTGAGACATTGACACAGGGAGATTACACGATTCCGATTTCTGCGATTTCTTCTTCTGAAAAACTGAGTACGGAACTGAAGATGACTATCACAGGTTCTTACAGTGTAGAGGTATCCACACCAAGTGGCAATTTGAGTGTAGATGCATATGCCAATGACAAAAAAGCAGTGACATTATCGATCACCAATACAGGTAACGTTGATCTGACGAATCTGAATCTGACATCTTCTGCAGCCAGCAACTGGGATGTAAGCTTTGATGAATCTACGATTGATCTTCTGGAAGCAGGTGCTACCAAGGAAGTAACTGCTTATATTACACCGGATTCGGATGCGATTACCGGTGATTATGTAGCATCTGTCACAGCAGCGAATGATGTAGCTACTTCTACCGCAAGTCTGCGTGTATCCGTAAAGACACGTACCAGCTGGGGACTGGCAGCAGTTGCCATCATTGTAGTTCTGGGAGCAGGTCTTGGCTATGTATTTAAAAAATACGGGAGAAGATAAGTTATGGGCGAAGTAATTATTCAGACAAGTGGGCTGACGAAACGCTATGGTGAAAAGACTGCGGTGAATCAGTTGAACCTGTCTATCAAAAAAGGTGAGATATTTGGTCTGCTGGGTCCTAACGGTGCCGGCAAGACCACAACGATCCTGATGCTTCTGGGACTGACAGAACCGAGTGCCGGCACAGCTGCGATCTGTGGTATGGATTGTACCAGAAATGCCCTTGGCATCAAGAAGATTGTTGGATATCTGCCGGATAATCCAGGCTTTTACCAGGATCTGACCGGCAGACAGAATCTGGCATTTACCGGACGTCTGAACGGATTGTCCGAAGAAGAAATAAAGAAGCGCAGTGATGAGGCACTGAAGCGCGTCAGACTGGAAGATGCAGCGGATAAAAAGACGGGCACTTATTCCAAAGGTATGCGTCAGAGACTTGGCATTGCAGATGTGTTGATGAAGGATCCGGAGATTATCATCATGGATGAACCAACACTGGGACTGGATCCGGAAGGTATGCGTGAGCTCCTGGAATTAATGACACAGATGTCAAAGGAAGATGGCAGAACGCTGTTGATTTCTTCCCATCAGTTGTATCAGGTACAGCAGATCTGTGACCGGGTCGGCATTTTTGTAAACGGTAATCTGGTAGCCTGTGGAGAGATCGAAGATCTTGGGCATCAGGTGCAGGACAGCACGAAGTATTCTCTGGAACTGCAGGTTGATCCATGTGATGATAAAGTACTGGCAGAGATCAGCAGACAGCCGGGAGTGTCCAGTATTCAGAAGGAAGGAAATATGTTTGTGGTAGAATCGAAGTATGATATTCGTTCTCAGCTGACAGCTTTCCTGGGCAGCCATGAATATACGATTCAGCATCTCCATCAGAGAGGTGGAGATCTGGATGCCATCTATCGAATGTACTTTGAGCGGGCAGAAGCAGAGGCAGAAGCCATTGCCATGAAAGCCACCCAGAAGGGAAAATTACATAACAGATTATTCAGGGGAGGTGGCACGAAATGACCGCAGCAGTATTAAAAAAAGAAAAGACAGCCGTGAAAAAAGAGAGCGGTAACCATGCTGGAAAACATACCGGCCTGATGGCACTCTATCATAAAGAGCTGGCAGATCATTTGCGCAGTAAGCGTTTTCTGATCATTCTGTTACTGATTCTGGGAACCAGTATTGCCAGTCTGTATGGAGCAGTAAGCGGTCTGTCGGATGCCATATCCCAGGATAGTAACTTTGTATTTTTGAAAATTTATACCACCAGTGGCAATTCCATTCCATCCTTCATGAGTATCATTGCTCTGATGGGACCATTTGTGGGATTAACTCTTGGATTTGATGCTATTAACAGTGAGAGAAACAATGGAACGCTGAATCGACTGGTGGCACAGCCAATTTACCGTGATTCGATCATCATTGGAAAGTTTCTGGCAGGAAATGCTGTGATTATGATCATGGTATTTACGATGGGGATTTTTGTAGGAGCTGTTGGCGTTATGGCAACGGGCCTAGTACCACAGACCGAAGAGGTACTGCGAGTACTGACATTCCTGATTTTCACCGTGGTCTATATGGACTTCTGGCTGGGACTGTCGATTCTGTTCTCAGTTGTGTGCAGACATTCTGCTACATCAGCTATGGCGGTTATCGCTCTGTGGATCTTCTTTACCATCTTTATGAGCATGGTAGCAAATATCATTGCCAATGCAGCATACCCGATTACCACACAGTATCAGGCGATGTTGAATACGATGAACAATTATACTCTGAAGCTGGGGCTGAACCGTATTTCTCCATATTATCTGTATAGTGAAGCGGTTTCAACGATTATGAATCCTACTGTTCGTTCCGTCAATGTAGTCACTATGCAGCAGCTGGAAGGTGCCATTTCCGGATACCTGTCCTTTGGACAGAGTCTGCTTCTGGTATGGCCGCATCTGACTGGATTGATTGCACTGATGCTGGTAGCATTTGGTGGATCTTATATCGGATTTATGAGACAGGAGATCAGAAATTAAGAGATTTGTGAAAAAGTGCTTGACAGCAGAGACAAAAGAGAATAATGTGAGGTAGAAAAAGTTCTGGCTTGCTTTTATGCAGGGCAGAACTTTTTGATGGAAAATTATCGAAGTTATATCATGAGGAAGAATGTTATGGAAAAAAATATGGCAACGGGCAGCCCAGGAAAGAATATCCTGTATTTTGCACTGCCGGTATTTGCGGGAAATCTGTTTCAGCAGATTTACAATGTAGTAGATACGGTGATTGTTGGAAAGTTCGTCAGTACGGAAGCATTGGCTGCGGTGGGATCCACAGGAACCATTAACTTTATGATCTTGGGCTTTATGACAGGATTAATGGCTGGAATTACCGTGCTGACCAGTCAGCGTTTTGGTGCGGAAGACATGCGGGGAATGCGCAGAAGTGTGGCTTCTGCAGGAATGATTGCCATTGCGGCGACCATTATCCTGACAGCGATCAGTCTTTTGGGAATGCATCGCCTGCTGGTGTTGATGAATACGCCGGATGATATTTTTGATGATGCATACCGGTATATTATGATTATCTGTGCCGGAATTCTGGTACAGGCATTGTACAACCTGTTTGCCTGCATCTTAAGGGCACTGGGAAATAGTAAGGTGCCACTTTACTTTTTGCTGTTTTCTGCATCTATGAATATTATACTGGACCTGGTATCCATTATTGTATTAAAAATGGGTGTGGCAGGAGCTGCCTATGCAACGGTCATTTCCCAGGGAGTTTCTGCGGTGCTGTGTTTTATCTATATGGTAAAGAAAGTACCAATTCTTCACCTGACCAGAGAGGATTTTCATGTAGAAGGCAGACTGATCAAAAACCAGCTGGCTGTGGGACTGCCGATGGCATTTCAGTATTCCATTACTGCTATTGGAACCACGATGGTACAGATGGCATTGAACACACTTGGATCTACTTATGTAGCAGCGTTTACTGCGGCCTCCAAGTGTGAGCAGATGGCCGGTCAGGCATACATAGCATTGGGATCCGCTATGGCGACCTTTGCGGCACAGAATGTGGGTGCAGGAAGATATGACCGTGTACGGAAAGGCTTTGCCAGAGCCACCATGTTTGGCGTTATCTTTTCGGTTGTAATTGGTCTGGTGATGTATTTCTTCGGATATATCGTGACGGGACTGTTTGTTACAGGCGATGCAACGCAGATCGAAGGTATGGTAGATACCTATATGAAATACACAGCATTGTTCCTGATACCACTTACTGTGGTGAATGTCTACCGAAATGGTATCCAGGGTATGGGATATGGCTTGCTGCCAATGACTGCCGGAATTGCAGAGCTGGTGGGGCGTGGAAGCGTGGCGTTGATCGCCATTCACTATCACAGTTATGCAGGCGTGTGTCTCGCCAGTCCGATGGCATGGATCCTGGCATCTGCATTGCTGCTGACCATGTATTTTGCCATTATGAAAAAGCATCCGATGCCAAAGAAAAACTACTAATATTAGTATAGGAATGATCCTCTTTTCCCGATATAGTATATATACTCTAGAAAGTATGTGAATCAGGAAAGGGGGATTTTTTATGAACAGGAAAAAAGCAGTTGAAAGAGATTGCAGATTATGGATGCTCCTGGCAATGCTGGTTACATTGCTGATGGCAGTGGCAGTTCCGAAGCATATTGTGCAGGCAGATAATTTTCAAGGCGTAATCTGTAGTGACATAAATAAGCCAGTGACCGAGGTATTTGTCACACCTCTCCAGGGTCAAACCTGTACGGCAGTATTTACAAATGCAACGTCGTACAGAATGAAGATGGATATCGAAGTAACTGTTCATCGTACAAGAGTAATAGAAGCAGATCATAAACTGAAGCAGTTTTTATGGAACGATGGAATGACGAGCAGAACAATGAATGGCTATATTATCATGGATCCGAAAGAAACTGCGAACCTGAAATTTCAGTTTCGAACCGATTATAACGGAAATACCTCTATTACGGTAAAGCCTTCTCTGGCGACAGTGGCTGAAAATGGTGGCAGCTCCTTCCAGGCTGCGCAGTCAGTAGGTGTGAGTGCAGAAGAGACAGGAATTATCTGTTCTGGTAATAATATATTTCAGAATGGAAGATATTTTACATTTTATAATCCAAACCGCAGACTGCAGAATCTGATGCTGACTGCTGAAAATGGAAAAAAGGTCATGGCATATCTGTATAGCGGAAATGACAGTGGTATGAAGAATGCATTGCTGAAAGTGGAATCTGGCGGACAGGAGAGCTACGGATCAGTCTGGCTGGAACCGGGGACTTATGTGCTGGCTATTGGTGCAAAAGGAAATGGACAGTATGCAAGCTATCGCTATCGAATGACAGGAAGAGATTATATCCCGGCGACAGGCGTATCATTGACCTGTACAGAAAGCGACCTGACGATTGATGAAGGAACCCGTTACACACCAAGAACTTTTACATTTGTTGCATCTACGATACCTGCAAACAGTGACGATAAGCTTAATCAGATAGAGAGCAGTGGAAAGATCTCCTGTCAGACAGAAGGAAGCGTTTACGGAGAAAATACGAAAAGCTTTACAGTGACCTTTGATGCTTCTGGCTATAGGGGATATCAGTCAGGTTCTGCTACGATTAAGGTAACATCCACCAATGGGCTGACTTCTGCCGGATTATCTGTTTTTGCAAAAGCCGGTACGCCGTCTGTTCCTTACTACAAAGTTTATCCGACTCAGGTGGTATTTTCTGTTCTGGCAAATGGAAGCCATGGATCCAGTGATGTAGCTGTTTATCAGAAATCAGGTTCGAGCTGGAAACGTCTTGGCAAGAATCAGAAGGGTGATACGGTTGCGAACAAACTGAAAGCAAATACCAATTATCAGTTTAAATTTGTGGAATCTGCGCAAAAAGCAGATGGAACATGGGTAGAAGGAACCCCTCTTTACAAAACAATACGGACACAGCGGAAAGAAAAACCTGCAATCAGTTCTGTAAAAGTATCAAAGGTTAAAGTGAGATATAAATGGAAATATCTGACGTATGTGGGCTGGAGAAAATGGTGGTATACAGACTTCAGAGTAACGGTTACACTGAAGAAAAAACTTCCGGCCGGACAGAAGTTGTACATCAACGGAAGACAGGCCAGCGGAAAAGGTAAAAAATATAGTATGTATTTTTCACTGAATGGTAAAAAGAAAGGAAAATCTTATACACTGAGCATTCAGCCATATGGACGAAAAGGTGATGCAGAGATGTTCGGAACATCTATGAAGAAAAAAATACGTATCAGATAAAACAACGGCAACCTGACGGGGACGGGATTTTCTGGCTTCTGAAGCCAGAAAATCCCGTCCCCAATGATCTGTTCAGATTCTGTTTTTGCAGTTTTTAGTTGGAAAAGAATGACTTTCCAGTCAGTGAAAGGTATGTTATGATGAACTCAAAGGAGGACATATCGAATTATAAAAACATTACAAAAGATAACATTCTAAAAATAAAAGAATTAACATACATCCGATAAACAAAAAGAAAAGTACATGAGATAGCCGAATAAAGAAAAGGAGGAATCTCATGGCAGAGAGCACAATATTTGATGATGTTTTTCGGACAGAAACAGAGAAAATGCCAGAACTTACAATACCATTAATTAATGAGGTTTTTGGAACAAATTATTCATTGGACACCAAAATTATACAGGGACGGAATGAGCATCTGACGAAGACTGGAAAAAAGATAACAGATTCTTACATAATAATTGGTGAAAAACGGTATCATATGGAATGCCAGAGTACGGAAGATAATATGATGATCTTGCGTATGATAGAGTATGATTTTGCAATTAGTCTGGAACATGCGGAAAAGGTACACGATACATATCGAATGCGTTTTCCACATTCCTGCATATTATATTTACGTGGAAATGATCAGAAAACGAATGTGAGTATGGAATTGCAGTTTCCGGATGATCGAGTAGTGAAGTATCAAGTTCCGATAATCAGAATGGAATGGTATTCCATAGAAGAAATTCTGGAGAAAGATCTGATTATGTTGTTGCCGTTTTATATTATGCGATATGAAAAAATGAAGCGGCAGTTGGAAAATGATGAAGTGTTGCGTGGGAAACTGTTTCAGGAGTATAAAAAAATTGGAGACTATTTAAAACAGAAACTGCTCGACCGAGGATTGGAAAAAGAATTCCGAGATATCAGAGAGTTAATTGACAGAATTGTGGAATATAGTTTCTCAGAGTCGAAAAATGTCAGGAAAGGGCTTGGTGAGATTATGGGCGGACAGGTACTGGAATTAGAATCAGACAGGTTGATAAAGAAAGGTGAGCAATTAGGTGAAGCGCGAGGCAAAGAACTTGGAGCGGAACAGATGGCTTCTTTGACAAAGAAATTGTTAAAAGAGAATCGCCTGGATGATTTAAAAAGATGTATAGAGGATCCTGTATATCGAAAGAAATTACTGAATGAGATGCAGGGTATCCTGGAATAAGTTACGACAAAACAGTTTATATTAGGAAACTCCCGGAATTGCTAAAATACAGTTTCGGGAGTTCTTTCTGTTATCTTGATTCAGGCTCCCAGATCCAGTGCGTCTACAATCGCAGAAACTGTCTGGGAAATATTCCGATTATTTTCGGAGATCTTTACATGTGCATATTTGTGATAATATGGCAGGCGTTCTTCATAAATATCTCTGAAAGAATTGCCATGGCGGAGAATGACTCCCCGGCGTTCAAAGTTGCCAACACGTTTTTTCAGAACCGGATAATCCACATCCAGATAAACAACCGTACCGATTTCCTGAAAATGTTTCATTGCATTCTCACCGAAAATAGCACTTCCTCCAGGGGCGATGACACATTTGGATACGTCTACCTTGCTGTTGATGCGATCCTCAATATTAATAAACTCTTCGACACCTTTTTCTTCAATGATCTGCCATAAGAGCTTTCCTTCTTCTTCCTGAATGATCAGATCGGTATCGACGAACTGATAACCCAGCACCTTTGCGAGAACGACACCTATGGTGCTTTTTCCTGCACCTGGCATACCGATTAAGATAATATTATTTTTATTCATATGTAAAACCTTTCTTTTTTAAATACATATCATTTCAATATTCTACTATACCGTACCTATTCTGGAATTGCAATGAAAAAATCTTCTCTACACGTACAAATATCTGCGATATGCGCACATCAATTTGTGATAATGGAATAGTCGCAAAGCGTGTTTCTCACAGTTTATAGAAATTTAAGTGAAGATGTACGGTGAAATATGCTATGATAAAGATAACTATGTAAAAAAGAAAGGCAGAAGCACAGTATGGAAAAATTTGTTTCGCTGAGAAATGTATCGAAAATTTATCAGATGGGTGAAGTGGAGATCCGTGCGGTGGATGGCATTGATTTTGATATTGAAAAAGGAGAATTTGTGGTGATTGTAGGTCCCAGTGGAGCTGGAAAGACTACCGTGCTGAATATTCTGGGAGGTATGGATACAGCGACTACAGGTCAGGTACTGGTAGATGGCAGAGATATCGCAAAATATAATCAGAAACAGCTGACCGGATACCGGCGAGATGATATTGGCTTCGTTTTTCAGTTTTATAATCTGATTCCGAATCTGACTGCTCTGGAAAATGTAGAGCTGGCGCTGCAGATCTGCAAGCATCCGCTGGATGCGGGACGGGTAATGGAAGAAGTGGGTCTGGGGCATCGTATGAAAAATTTCCCGGCGCAGCTGTCCGGCGGAGAGCAGCAAAGGGTATCGATTGCCCGTGCGTTGGCCAAAAATCCCAAACTGCTGTTGTGTGATGAGCCGACCGGAGCACTGGATTATCAGACAGGAAAAGCAATTTTAAAGCTGCTGCAGGATATGTGCAGGGAAAAAGGGATGACGGTGATTGTCATTACTCATAATTCAGCTATTGCACCGATGGCTGACCGGGTGATTAAGATCAAGAACGGAAAAGTAGCAGACATGAGACAGAATAAGTCTCCGATGTCTGTAGCAGATATTGAATGGTAAGTGGAGTATAAAGGAACTGGCTATGAAGAAAAAGGCACTGAGAAAAGATTTTTATATGGAAGTAAAAAAGAGTCTGAATCGATTTATTTCCATTTTTCTGATTGTGGCGCTGGGTGTGGCATTTTATTCCGGCATTCAGTCCGCAGCTCCGGATATGCGGTATTCCGGAGATGCTTATTTTGATCAGCATCAGTTGATGGATCTGAAGGTGATCAGTACCATGGGACTGACGGAGAAGGACGTGGAGACCATCAGACAGACGGATGGTGTGGAACTGGCTGAAGCCGGTTATATGACAGATGTGTTATGTGAGAAAGAAACAGACCGGTATGCGCTGCGGGTAGAGTCTGTCACTCCGACATTGAATCAGTTGACAGCCAAAGAGGGGCGGCTGCCCCAAACATCCGGAGAATGTTTTGTAGACATTGAGTTTCTGAATAAAACAGATTACAGAATCGGAGATACCATTGCCTTTTTTCTGGAGGACGAGGATGATTATAAGCTGAAGAAAAAGGAATTTACCATCGTTGGAGCAGGAAGCAGTCCACTGTATATTTCTTTTAACCGGGGAAATACCACGCTGGGAACCGGGGAATTGGCAGGAGCGGCCTATATACTGCCGGAAGACTTTGATTATGAGGTCTATACGAATGTGTATATCAAAGTAAAAGAAGCAGATACGCTGACGGCTTACACGGATGCCTATGATATGCTGATAGCAGAAGTACAGCAGAGACTGGAAGATATTTCCGGAGAGCGCTGTGAGATTCGTTATCAGGAAATACAGGATGAGGCGAATGAAAAGCTGGAGGATGCCAGAAAAGAGCTGGCAGATGGCGAAGCGGAGGCCGAGAGCGAACTGTCCGAAGCCTGGGATGAGATCTATGATGGAGATAATGAGATCTATGATGCAAAGCTGAAGCTGGCGAGGGCGAAGCGGGATCTGGAAGACGGGGAGAAAAAGATCCGGGATGGCGAGAAGGAACTGGCAGACGGCAGAACACAGATTGCAGAGAATGAGCAGAAGCTGGCAGATGGACGTGCGCAGTTAAATGATGGATGGAATAAACTGAATCAGGGAAAAAAGACACTGAAAAGTAAACAAAAAAAATTCGATACCACTTATAAGGAGACTACCGCGAAGCTGGATAGTGCGCAGGAGCAGCTGGATCAGAAAAAAGCAGAGCTGGAAGACGGACGGACGCAGTATGAAGTCGGAAAGACAGAGTATGAGGAACAGCTTGCTCAGTATCAGGCCGGAGAAACTGCTTATGCAGAAGGGAAGTCACAGTATGATGCGGCAGTGGCGGCCTGGCCGGCACAGAAGGCAGAGCTTGAAGCACAGAAGGCAGCCTGTGAGCAGGGGCTGGCAACGCTGCAGAGCAATGTATCCGGTCTGACGGATGCAGTATCTCAGGCACAGGCAGCAGTGGCACAGCTTCAAGATGCGGTAAATGTGGCTTCGGCGAATATGACAACACTGCAGAATCGAAAGGCAGAACTGGAGCAGAAAAAAGCACAGCTGGAAGCTGAGAAAAAGGCGGCACAGGATGCGCTGAAAGAGGGAGAGACTCTGGATGAGAGCCAATATCAGCTTTCTTCGGAAGAACAGGCGGAACTGGATGCACTTCCGGGACAGATTGCCAGTGCACAGGCAGAGCTGGAAGCACAAAATACAGCTCTGGCTCAGGCACAGGAGCAGCAGGCACAGGCACAGGGAGCGTTGGACGAGGTAAACGCACAGATTCAGCATCTGCAAGGTAATATTGCTGAGATAGAGACGGGAATTGCCACTGCGGAAGCAGCATTTGCAGAAAATGAAGCACAGCTGACAGCTACCAGAGCACAGCTGGACGAAGGAAAGCTACAACTGGATGCAGTACCGGCCCAGCTGGAAGCATCTTTGCAGCAAATTGAAGAGGGCGAGGCTGCGATTTCATCTGCACAGGCTGAGATTGATTCCGGACGGGCGCAGCTGGAGGATGGCAAACAACAGCTGAAAGAGGCAAAAAAGAAGATTAGAAAAAATGAGCAAAAGCTGAATCATTCAGAAGCAGAATTACAAAGCGGGGCAGCTCAGCTGGCAGATGGAAAAGCGAAGCTGGCAGACTCAGAACAGAAACTTGCAGATGCGAAAAAGAGCGTGGAAGACGGCAAAAAAGAAATCGCAGATGGTGAAAAAGAGCTGGCTGAAAATGAGGATAGGCTGGCAGATGGAAAAATCGAGTATGAAAAGGGAAAAAAAGAGGCGGAGGATAAGATCGCAGATGGAAAAGAGAAGCTGGCGGATGCAGAAAAAGAAGTCGCAGATCTGGAATATCCGGAATGGACCGTCAGCGACCGCAGTGATTTGCCGGAAAATATCGGATATGGAGAAAATGCAGACCGTATGAGAAATATCGGTCAGGTATTTCCGGTAATGTTTTTCCTGGTAGCAGCTCTGATCAGTCTGACCACTATGACACGAATGGTAGAAGAAGAGCGGACACAGATCGGTACGCTGAAGGCGCTCGGATACGGAAAAGCAGCCATTGCATCCAAGTATCTTTGCTATGCTTTATTTGCTACATTGGGAGGCAGCCTGACAGGTATCGCATTCGGAGAAAAATTCCTGCCGTTTGTCATAGTGACATCTTACCGGATTATGTACCATCACATGACCAATATCGAACTGCCTTATAACATGAAATTTGCAATAATTGCTACCGTTGCGGCTCTGGCAAGTACCATGTTGGCTACGCTGGCTGCCTGTTATAAAGAGCTTGCCACTACACCGGCGGTATTGATGCGTCCGCCTGCACCAAAAGAAGGAAAGCGGGTATTTCTGGAGCGTGTACCATTTATCTGGAAGCATTTAAGCTTCAGCTGGAAATCAACAGTGCGAAATCTGCTTCGTTATAAAAAGAGATTTTTCATGACGGTATTTGGTATCGGTGGCTGTATGGCACTGATGCTGGTGGGATATGGTCTAAGGGATTCGATTTCCAATATTGGACATCTGCAGTTCAGCCAGCTGCAGCTTTATGATGCCCTGGTAATCTTAGATACGGATGCTTCGCCGGAAGAAAAAGAGGCATTGAAGGAGCGTGTTGACAAAAATGATACGGTAGCAAATGCTACTGAGGCATTGATGCAGAAAGAAACCGTGAGACGTGATAAGAAGTCCTGGAATGTGTATCTGATGGTACCGGAGGATATGGAACAGGTCAGCGAGTTTCTGGTATTTCGTGACCGCGAAAGTGGTGAGCATTATCAGCTGACGGACGAGGGCGCTGTGATTACAGAGAAGATTGCCGATCTGTGTGGCATAAAAGCCGGAGATACGCTCATACTGGAGGACGAAAAACTGGGAGCTATCGAGGTGCCGATTGCAGCAGTGACAGAAAATTATCTGTCCCATTATATCTATATGACACCGGGATTATATGAAGCATGTACACAAAAAGTACCGGAATATAATGAAATCATGTTCCGGGCAGAAAGCGGTACAGATATGGCGGCACTGGAAACGCTCGGCCAGGGCTTTTTGAATGAACCGGCGGCACTGAGTATCAGCTATACCATATCAACGATGAGTCAGATTGACAGTATGCTGTCTACGCTGGATTCTGTGATTGTGGTATTGATTATATCAGCCGGACTGCTGGCCTTTGTGGTGTTGTATAATCTGAGCAATATCAATATCAATGAGCGAAAGCGGGAGCTGGCAACTCTGAAGGTACTGGGATTTTATGACCGGGAGGTCGATGCCTATGTGTACCGGGAAAACATACTGATTACAGCGATTGGCATACTGGCCGGCATGGGAATGGGAAAAATATTGCATTACTTTGTTATCACCACAGTGGAAGTAGATGCAACCATGTTTGGACGGAATATTAATCCGCCAAGCTATCTGATTTCCGCAGTATTTACGGTTGTATTTTCCGTACTGGTCAATGCCGTCATGCACCAGAAGCTGAAAAAAATCGATATGGTGGAATCGCTGAAGAGTATTGAATAATATGGTGGAAACGAGGAAAGAAAATGGTATCATTACCAAGAGAATTTGAGATAAAAATGAAGAAGCTCCTGGGAGCAGAATATGAGGAGTTCCTGGCTTCTTATGACCGGCCGAGAAATTTTGGCCTGCGGGTAAATGTGGATAAGATTTCAACGGAGGAATTTGAGGAAAAGGCACCCTTTCATCTGACAAAGATTCCGTGGACGGAGAATGGATATTATTACGAAGAGCAGGATATGCCTGCCAGACATCCATTTTATTATGCCGGGTTATATTATCTGCAGGAACCAAGTGCCATGACACCGGCATCCAGACTGGTGTCACAGCCGGGAGACCGGGTGCTGGATCTGTGCGCCGCTCCGGGCGGCAAGGCAACGGAACTGGGAGCCCGTCTTCACGGGAAGGGAGTGCTGGTGGCCAATGATATCAGTGCATCCAGGGCAAAAGCTCTATTGAAAAATGTGGAGGTTTTTGGTATCCGCAATTCCTTTATTGTAAATGAAGTCCCGGCGAAGCTGGCAGAGAACTTTCCAGAATTTTTCGACAAGATTCTGGTGGATGCACCATGCTCTGGCGAAGGAATGTTTCGAAAGGATCCTGCAGTAGCCAAAGTATGGGATGGAAATAAACCGTTTGAATGTGCAAAACAGCAAAAAGAGATCATCACCAGAGCTGCACAGATGCTGGCTCCTGGTGGCGATCTGCTGTATTCTACCTGCACCTTTTCACCTGAGGAAAATGAACAGGTGATACAATTCCTGTTGGATAGCAGAGAAGATATGGAGATCCGGGAAATAAAGCCATTTGACGGATTTGCACCGGGACGTCCGAATGTAGCATATGAAGGCTGGGACAGTGAAGAGTCTGACAACAGAAAAACAGGAAGCGCTGATTTGAAAAAGTGTGTTCGTATCTGGCCGCATAAGATGGCAGGAGAAGGTCATTTCCTGGCTTTGCTGCATAAGAGAGCACCAGAGGAAGCAGCAGAAGAACAAAAAAACGATAGAGCTGTGTCGAATAACAGCGAGACAACGGTGGAGGAACATAAGAACCAGGTACAGGGGGATATTTCTGATATCAAGGGTATCGGCAAGCCGGAGACAAAGGCACTGACAGAGTTTTTCGCAGATGTTTCCATGGAGATGAACTGGAAGCAGGTAGAGGTTCGCAAGGGACAGGTCTATCTTGTGCCGGAAGCGCTTGGCGTCCGTAAAGGTCTGGTATTTCTGCGAAATGGTCTGTATCTGGGAGAAATCCGCAAGGATCGTTTTGAGCCAAGCCAGTCCTTTGCCATGGCGTTAAAGAAAAAAGAGTATACGGCAGTCATCGATCTGGATTACAGTGATATGCGTGTGGAAAAATATCTTCGTGGGGAAACACTGGAGGTGGACGATATTGTAGAGCGCAATCTTCAGGAAACAGAAGAGATGGGGAAGGCCAAAGCCATGAAAAAAAGGCTGGAAAAAGGCTGGCAGCTGATATGCGTTAATGGATATCCGCTGGGCTGGGGCAAGCTGGTGAACGGAACCCTGAAGAATAAATACCATGCTGGATGGAGAATGAAGTATTAGATAGGGAATATTTCCTGACGAAGGCATTAGGGGAAAAGAGGTGTGTGCATGCCGGAAGAACTGATGATGGAAAAAGGTGAGAAAAGTAAATATCGTCTGGCACGAGCTATGAAGGAATGTATGAAAAGTGCATCCGTAGAAAACATTACTGTCAGACAGATTACAGAACAATGTGGACTGACCAGACAGACTTTTTACCGCAACTTCCTGGACAAATATGACCTGATTAACTGGTATTTTGACAAGCTACTGGTAAAATCGTTTGAACATATGGGACAGGGAAAGACGGTGTATGATGCACTGGTGAAGAAGTTTACTTATATACAGGAAGAACAGACCTTTTTTGCGGCAGCATTTCGCTATGACAGTCAGAATTCTCTGCGGGAACATGATTTTGAACTGATACTGGATTTCTATGAGAATCTGATCAGAGAAAAAACAGGAAGGAAGCCAGAGGAAAATGTATATTATCTTTTGGAGATGTACTGTCAGAGTTCTATTTATATGACCGTACAGTGGGTGCTGGGAGAACTGAAATGCACACCGGAGGGATTGGCTAAGATTCTGGTGGAAGGAATGCCTGGAAAACTGGTGGAGATATTTACGAAGTTAGAGATACTGAATTGAAGCAGAGAAAGTTACAAAAAGAGTGACACTTTGTTATTTTTGTAACTTTCTTTTTTATCACTATTTTGTTAATATAATAACAAATAAAAGACATGAATATACGGAAAGGAAGAAAAAAACGATTATGGCAAACAGAATTAATTTAAACGGAACCTCTTATCATGGAGCAGGAGCAATCGCAGAAATCGCAAATGAAGCAAAGGCACGTGGATATAAAAAAGCATTTGTATGCTCTGATCCAGATCTGATCAAATTTCAGGTAACCAGCAAAGTAACCGATATCCTGGAACAGAATGGACTGGCATATGAGATTTACTCAGATATTAAGGCAAACCCGACTATTCAGAATGTACAGAATGGTGTAGCGGCATTTAAAAAGTCCGAAGCAGATTATATCGTTGCAATCGGTGGAGGATCTTCCATGGATACTGCAAAGGCAATCGGTATCATCATCGCCAATCCGGAGTTCGAAGATGTGAGAAGTCTGGAAGGAACCGCTGCAACGAAAAACCCTTGTGTTCCAATTATTGCAGTACCTACCACAGCCGGAACAGCTGCTGAGGTAACAATCAACTATGTTATTACAGATGTAGAAAGAAAACGTAAATTTGTATGTGTAGACCCACATGATATGCCGATCATTGCCGTAGTAGACCCGGAAATGATGTCTTCTATGCCAAAGGGACTGACAGCTTCTACCGGTATGGATGCTCTGACACATGCCATTGAGGGATACACCACAAAAGCAGCATGGGAAATGACAGATATGTTCCATCTGAAAGCAATCGAACTGATCTCCAAATCTCTTCGTGGTGCGGTGGACAATACAAAAGAAGGCCGTGAGGGAATGGCACTTGGCCAGTACATTGCCGGTATGGGATTCTCCAATGTAGGTCTTGGAATTGCACATTCCATGGCTCATACACTGGGAGCTGTATACGATACACCACATGGGGTTGCCTGCGCTATGATGCTTCCGATTGTAATGGAATATAATCAGGAATGCACTGGTGAAAAATATCGTGAAATCGCAAGAGCAATGGGTGTCAAAGATGTAGATTCCATGACACAGGAAGCATACAGAAAAGCAGCTATTGATGCAGTGAAGAAACTGTCAGAAGATGTAGGAATTCCTACGAAACTGGAAGCCATCAAAGAAGAAGATCTGCAGTTCCTGGCAGAATCAGCATATGCAGATGCTTGTGCACCAGGCAATCCAAAAGATGCCAGTGTTGAAGATCTGAAAGACCTGTTCAGAAAGATTATGTAAATAAATGATGTTATAAAAATCCGTTGGTACTTTAAAGTGCCAGCGGATTTTTGCAATGAAGATGAGATTATACCCGAACGGGATTTTTTGAATTAATATACTTGAAATTATACCCGAACGGGATTATAATGTATAGCATGAGTAGGATTGGAGAATATATTAAAGAAGAAAGAAAAAAGGCAGGCCTGACACAGGAAGAATTTGCATTCCGTTCAGGTCTTGGTCTTCGATTTGTAAGAGAACTGGAACAGGGAAAAGAAACTGTGCGTCTGGATAAGGTGAATCAGGCTCTGGCTATGTTTGGGTGTGAGGCAGTACCGGGAAAGAAAGAGAGGTAAAACGTGGAATCGGAATATCGGAAAGGCTATGTGTATATTCAGAATCATTTTGCCGGGATGATCGCAGAGACAGAAGAGGGCTATTGTTTTTCTTATGATAGGGAATATCTGAAACGAGAAGATGCAGTATCGGTAAGTCTGACACTTCCGCTGCGTGAGGAGGTGTATGAGACCACGATTCTATTTCCATTTTTTGATGGACTGATTCCGGAAGGGTGGCTTCTGGGGGTAGTTTGCCGAAATTGGAAGATTGACCGAAATGATCGGTTCGGTCTGCTGTTGTCAGCGTGTAAAGATTGTATCGGAGATGTTTGTATCAGAGGAGAAAGAATATGAAGTGCCTGTGTTGCGGTAAAGAAATCTCAAGTAATGCAACAACATCTGAAAAAGACTGGTGTTGGCATAAAAAATGCGTGAAAGCTTTTTTTCATACAAAGGAAATGCCAATATTAGATGTTACAAGAGAACAACTGGAAAAATTAGCTAATGAGGCAGTAAATGAAGGTCTTACGGTACCAGGAGTGCAGAAAAAATTGTCACTGCATTTGACCAGTGATACAAATGCCAGACTTACTATTGTGAACTATCCTACTGGATATATTTTAAAACCACAGACAGAAGAATTTCAGAATATGCCAGAATTTGAAGATCTGGCTATGCGAATGGCAGAGCTGATGGGAATTCAGACGGTATCACATGCCCTGATAAAGATGAATGGAGAGTATGCATATATTACAAAAAGAATTGATCGAGAGATAACGGGAAAAGAGATACATCTGTATGCAATGGAAGACTTTTGCCAGCTGTCCAACCGTCTGACACAGGACAAATATAGAGGATCTTATGAAAATTGCGGAAAGATTATAAAAAAATATTCGGATACACCAGGACTGGATCTGATAGAAATGTATTTACGGGTGATTGGATCTTATATCATGGGAAATTCAGATATGCATTTGAAAAATTTTTCTCTTGAAGAAACAGAACCAGGAAATAGAATATTCAGATTGTCAAGGGCTTACGATATGTTGCCAGTAAATGTAATTATGCCAGAAGATCAGGAACAGCTTGCGCTTACCATAAATGAGAAGAAAAGAAATATACACAAAAAAGAATTTCGGATATTGGCGGAATCCTGTGGAATATCGTTGCATGTGGCAGAACGTATGATAAAGAGAGTTTGTGGATTAGAGGAAAAACTTTTTAAACAGATTGATATGGCATATTTGTCAGAGGAACAAAAAGAACGGGTAAAGACACTGGTGCAGGAACGAATAAGCGTGTTGAATTAGAAAAAGGGGAACGCCGTTTTGGTAGTTTCCTTTTTTCATATATGAAAATTTGAAGACAACATTTTCCACCGAAAAAATGTAATATAGATACAATTTTTCCACCGAAAAAATGTTGACAGAGGTAAAAAGCGGGAATACAATGAAGAAAATAGCGTAATTTATAATCAGGAGGTGGAAGATGGACAGATTCGCATTGGAAAAGCTGAAGCAGTGGAAAGAGAAAAAGAACAGGAAACCTCTGATTATACGAGGAGCCAGACAGGTTGGAAAGACATGGCTGATGAAAGAATTTGGTAGAACCTGTTTCAAAAAAATGGCTTATGTGAACTTTGACAGTAATACCAGAATGCGTCAGGTATTTGAAGGTGATATCAACATTGAGCGATTGATTCTTGCCATCAGTGCAGAGACTGGCGTATCCATAGACAGCCGGGACACGCTGCTGATCTTTGATGAAGTGCAGGAAGTGCCGAAGGCTTTGACTGCTTTAAAGTATTTTTGTGAAGAGGCTTCGGAATATGCGATTGTGGCAGCAGGATCTTTGCTTGGTGTGGCGATGCATAAGGGAACTTCTTTTCCGGTGGGAAAAGTAGATTTTATGGATTTATATCCTTTAAGTTTCAGGGAATTTTTGTGCGCATTGGGAGAAATGCGGTTTGTTGAGATATTGGACAGTTCTGATACTGATATGGTCACAATGTTTAAATCAAAATATATCGATCGTCTCAGAGAATATTATTTTGTGGGTGGGATGCCAGAAGTAGTGCAGAGTTATCTTGACTCAAAGGACTTTAATCAGGTTCGTGAAATTCAGAAAAATCTGTTGAATTATTACCAGCAGGATTTTTCCAAACATGCAGAAGCCACCCTGGTTTCAAGATTAAATCTGGTGTGGAATTCTATTCCGATGCAGCTGGCGAAGGAAAACAAGAAATATATTTACGGACAGGTAAGAGAAGGTGCACGAGCCAAAGACTTTGAACTGGCTATTCAGTGGCTGATGGATTGTGGATTGATCCATAAAGTACAGAGAATTAAAAAGCCAGGTCTTCCGTTAAAAGCTTATCTGGATCTGGATGCATTCAAAATATATCTTCTGGATATTGGCTTGCTTATGGCAATGGTAGATCTGGATGCCAGAGTCATCATAGACGGGAACCGGATATTTACGGAATTTAAGGGAGCTTTGACAGAACAATATGTACTTCAGCAGTTAATAGCAGATCTGGGTATAGAGGCTTATTATTATTCCACAGAAAAGTCCAGTGGAGAAATCGATTTTCTGTTACAGGGAAAAAGTTCCATTCTGCCATTAGAGGTGAAGGCAGAAGAAAACTTAAGAGCCAAAAGTCTGAAAGCATTTTGCGAAAAATACCATCCTGTCTGTGCTGTCCGCACATCTATGTCAGACTACAGAGAACAGGAATGGATGACGAATATTCCGCTGTATAATATCTGCCGCATAAAGAAGTATCTGGATCAATAGCAGGATGAGTCAGGAGAGAATAAAAATGGAATTACGACAGCTTCAGTGCATGGTGGTCTGTGCACAGACCAAATCATTCAGCAAAGCAGCTTCTATGCTTTTTACCTCGCAGTCTAATGTGAGCAAAACCATTGCATCACTGGAAAATGAACTGGGAAAGAAGATATTTGAACGAAAGAGACATGGAATTGAACTGACAGCAAAAGGAAAACAGATTTACCAGTATGCATTAAGTATGGTAGAGTGCAGTGCAAAGATTCTGGACTGCGCAGAGGAGGATGCCACGGAAGAATTAAGGGTATCTTTTCAGCCCAGCTCCTGGTTTGCCAATGCCTTCTGCGAGTATTATATACAGGAAAACGCAGGTGAAAAATATAACATGATCAGTGCGCCGGCAGAAGAAATTATAAGGAGAATTATTGCAAATCAAGATCAGCTGGGATTTGCATATTTTGAAGATTCACAGCTGAGAAAAATGGAAAAAATATTTCCGGAAAATCATATTGGCTACTATACGCTAAAGAAGACAAAAACAGTATTATATTGCAGGAATAAGGCAAACCATAAAAACAGGAATGAAATATATCTGGTGCAGGGGGTTGAAGATTATTATTCCGGTATTTCCCTATGGAAAGAGCAGCAGGAAGGCAACGAAGAAAAATGCAGACTACAGGTGAAAGTGACAACCAACAGTGATTATATTATGCAGGCTATGCTACAGAAAACAGACCTGGGTAATATCAGTCCAAACTGTCTGAGTCACAATGAGAATTCTATATCGCATGATATTATGCAGTTGGAAAATCAGGAACAGTCTGTTCAGTTTGTATGCCTGTTCCGTAATGATCAGAAAATGGAAAAGCTGCCAAAAAAATTTTTGACATTTATAAAGGATTACGTAGAAGAATAACAGGTATTCTGGTTAGGGATGTCTCTATTCTGAGAAGTTATTTAAAATAACTCAAAAGAAGTAAAATAATAATACAGATGATTATGGTAAAGTATATCCAAAAGTGATTAAGATATTCCATTTATTCATATAAAGAACAAAAATATATCCCCCCGGGTGGCTTGTTATGGGAGCTGAAACAGGTTATATTAATGACAGGTTAACTTAAAAGTTCCAATATGATAATCCAGCAAATACATATATTGGAAAATGTCATTAGCATCCTTATCTATTAATTAAAAGAGAGCAGTTTTGGTAGGCTGCTCTCTTTTAATATAGATATTCTGTTTTAGAATAAGATATAAAGATTAGCTGATTCATAGATGGAATGCTTTTGAAAGATAAAGATTGCCAGATTTTTCAGGGTCAATTAAATTGCCGAGAATCCTTTGGATAAGATACAGGATTCTGCTTCTTCCAGATCTTCCGTATGAAGTACCAGAACCGGTTTTCCGGTATCACGGTTAAAGGAAAGGTATACATAATCCACATTGATATTGGAATCCAGAAAAGCGGTCAGAAGAGCATTTAAATTACCTACCTCATCTTCCACTTCTACGCCGATGACACTGGTCATCCGGCAGAGATAATCCTGAGCGGAGAGCTCTTTCAGCGCCTTGTCCGGGTCGGATACAATCATGCGAACCATACCGAATTCAGAACTTTCATTGGTAACGGACCCCCAGATATTGATATTGTGGCTGGCAAGAATACCAGTGATATCCTTCATAGTTCCTTTCTTATTTTCTGCATAAACAGTAATCTGCTTTAACATGTAACATGCCTCCCTGTATTTATTAAAAAATGCTGTCACAATTACGCTTTAGCACTTTCAACCATAAAAGTATTGTCGCACATTATCCAGAATAAGTCAACCAGTGGGGACGGAGTTTAGCGGCTCTTTTAAATTCACTGGAAAAATAGCTTTTCACGTGCTAGACTTATTTTGTTTGGAACGGGTGTCGGAGGCCAATGCCATTGAGGATGGAGTTTTATGGCTTTTATGAAGTCTCTGGGGAAATCTATATCAAAACAGGGGGAAATTAACTATGTATACGGCATCAAAAGAAAGATACACTACCATGGAATATAACCGCTGTGGAAACAGCGGACTGATGTTGCCCAAGGTGTCACTCGGACTGTGGCATAATTTTGGTGATACGGCGAAGTTTAAAAATATGAGGGAACTTTGTTTTACCGCATTTGACAACGGAATCACACAGTTTGATCTGGCAAATAATTATGGCCCGGAACCGGGCAGTGCGGAGAAGAATTTTGGCAGAATCTTAAAAGAAGATCTGGGCGTTTACCGTGATGAGCTGATTATTACGACAAAAGCCGGATATGAGATGTGGGATGGCCCTTATGGCAACTGGGGAAGCCGCAAATATCTCCTTGCCAGCCTGGACCAGAGTCTGAAGCGTATGGGATTGGAGTATGTGGATATCTTCTATCATCACCGAATGGATCTGGACACACCTCTGGAAGAGACCATGGGAGCGTTGGCCAGTGCGGTGCAGAGTGGCAAGGCAATCTATGTGGGACTTTCTAACTATGACGGAGAAACTTTGAAAAAAGCAGCTGCGATCCTGCAGGAGCTTCGTTGTCCGTTTGTGATTAACCAGAACCGGTATTCCATTTTTGACAGAACAGTAGAGAAAAACGGATTGAAGAAAATGACCGGTGAACTGCAGAAAGGCCTGATCACCTTCAGTCCTCTGGCACAGGGACAGCTTACGGACCGTTATCTTCATGGAATTCCGGAAGACAGCCGTATTCGTACTGATGGCAGATTCCTGAAGGAAAGCACACTGGATGAGCACAGACTGGGACAGATACGCAAGCTGAACGAACTGGCTGCGCAGCGAGGTGAAAAACTGGCTGAGATGGCACTGGGATGGCTGCTTCATCACAAAGAAGTAACCAGTGTCCTGATAGGTGCATCCAGATCGCAGCAGATCCTGGACAATATCAAGGCAATTTCGTGTGCACCGTTTACAGAAGAAGAACTGAAATTAATCGATGAGATTTCACTGGCATAAAAAGGGGGACTGCCATTTCAGCAGTCCCCAGGAGAGTGTATATTTAGAATCAAAGCTTCTGCATTTCTACAAAATGTGCAAATCTTGGCAGTGCAAAGGAGATCTTTCCATATTCCCTTGTATCAATGACACCTTTCCGTTTCAAACGGTCACGATATACGGAAAAAAGTTCAGAGGACATCTGAAGACGGTCGCGCAGTTCTTTTACTTTCAGTTCTTCATCAGGAGAGATGTTCATCAGCACTTTCTGATCAAGGCTGGACAGTTCAGACCAGATTTTACTGTAAACATATTCTTCCAGATACTGGTCGTATTCGGGAAGGATATCTTCTATGTTTTTACAATTCCGATTTTCCCAGTACAGATATCCCAGAACCTGAAACGCAAAAGGATAGCCTTTCGTTAAACCAGTCATTTTTCCGGCTGTCTTTGTATCAATATCGAAAATTTTCTGATAATGATTTCTTACTGAGGAATAATTCAATGGTTCCAGCAGTAACTTTGGCGCACGGTATAAAAAAGTAAGAGACCTGTCATTCTGCAGATCATAAATATTCTCATATAATCCAGTCATCAGCAGGAAAATGGGCTGATCCTGACGAAGAAAAATCTGAAAGGAACTGGCAAAAATCCGAATATATTCAGAAGGAGTCACTTCGTCCACTGTCACTAAAAGTCGTTTCCCGGATTTTTTGATCTGTTCCAGCATCAATTCCAGAACATTTTCAATATCTGTAACCGGAGCAGCATTTTCTACAGACACACCAAGACCGAATGCAGAGAAATCTAGTCTGGCATTCAGAAAACGAGAATGCATATCTGGCAGACCATAGATCTTGGCGGCCAGACTTTGCAGCAGATCTCTGGTGGAATTCAGTTCTATCACAATCCAGGAATCATCTTGTTTTAATTCATTAGCAATGCTGGTCAGCATGACTGTTTTTCCGGACCCACGAACCCCGGTAATCATAAAAATCTGATTGGACGGAACAGCAGAGCGGAAGGTCTCCAGAATCTGATTTGTCTGAGAAATACGAGAAATATATTGTAATGGCTTTTTCCCGAAGGACAGAGTAAAAGGATTGTTCATGTGATTCACCTCTTATATAACTTTTTGATTCTTATATAAGTTTATATAACTTTTTTAAAATTATATAACTTTATATAACTTCCGTCAAACAAAAAAATACAAGCCTGCCTGACAAACCAGATGATAAAGCGATCAGTGAATTTGTGGCAAGTGTAAATGAAAGGGTGGTCAGGGAACTGGAGTCAGTCAGATAGTGAAAAAAAATTTATTCACAAAATTTGTCGAACGATTTTGTTTGTAAAAGCATTTCTTCTGTGATAAGGTAAAATTACATTTCAGGAATTTACAGATCTTGCCATTCGGCATTTATTCCACAGATGTAATAAATAAAAAGGAGAGTTTGCTTATGACAGAGAAAGAAAGCAAAGAATTAGAGCGAGAGAAAGATGAAGCAATTTTGTGTACAATTGACGTAGAACAAGAAGTTGAGTATGGACTGACTAATGATTATATGTTTCGTTCCGTATTTCAAACTTCAAAAGAAGCATTGAAAGGGTTGTTAAGTGCATTATTGTACATACCGGAAGATGCTGCATTTTATAACGAATATGCACTGAAAAACCGCAGAACAGGATATGAATTTACTGGAAAAATAGCGCTTCACGTGTTAGACTTATCTTGTCTGGAACAGGTACCAGAGGAAGAACGAAACAGTGCATTGTACTACTGGGCCTGCGTATTTAAGGCGAAAACATGGAAGGAGGTTCTTGCGATGACAGAACAGTCAGAATCCATAAAAAAAGCAGTAGTTACATTACGCGAATTATCAGAAGACGAAAAAATCCGCCTGCAATGTGAGGCCAGAGAACGCTATCAGATGGATTGGCAGAGTTCCATGAGAACAAGCAGAGAAAAGGGACGAGAAGAAGGAAGAGAATCAGGACGCAAGGAGATGATAGAGTTAATGAACAGATTGATAAAGTCTGGGCGTCAGGAAGATATGAAGAGAGCCATTGAGGATGAAGAATATATGGAGCGTCTGATGAAGGAATTGAAACTGACAGATTAGATTTCTCGGTCAAAAAAAATCAAAACATAAAATATCAGGGAGATGGATGAAAAGCAAAATAATTTTCATCCATCTCTTTTTTGGTCGAAAAAGTGTACCACCATTACGCATTTTCCATTAAAAAACTGTTTCTTTATAGAAAGAGAATACCTGGATAGATGAAACAGCCAGAACTTATACGATAGATATCCCGGGTGGGGTGTTTTCTATATTGAAGAGATTCCGACCTTATAAAAAAGGGGGACTGCCGTTTGGCAGCCCCCGGAGAGTGTATATTCTGTGTCGTGAGTATCAGATTACATGTGATATCCTTTAGCGAAACTATAGTAATATTCGGATAACATTTCTTTAAACTTTTTCATGATCAGTTCCTCCTTTTCAACATTATGAGAAATAATAGTTAATTGAGTGATTTCACATCTTGTTAAGTCCGGCCTGACTTTTTATCTGTCTATAATATAGCACGGGATACAATGATTGTGAAATATTTAGTTTAATGGAATGATCATACCTAAAAAGTATGATTAGATGAATTTGGACTAAAAAATTAATCAGAGTATAGTTCTTATATAACTGCATATAACTTTATAATATTTCAATAGCTATTTCAGACTATATTTGTTAAAATAATACCATGCCGGGGCATCAAAAAAGATGTCCTTTTATGCGGAAATACATATGCGGATAATACAAGTTAATAAGGTATCAGGAGAGTCTATAGGAGCACGGGAGGAAAAAGAGTGCGAGGAGTAGAAACGAGAATACAGGAAATTCGTCATGCGATTTTTACAGAAGTGGCAAAAATGGCTTATGACACGGAGATTCCTGCAGCAAACACAGTGGAGGAGATACCTTATCACATTATACCGGGAGAAACCGGAAGCTTTCGAAGTGATGTATTTCTGGAAAGAGCGATCGTAGGAGAAAGGGTACGTCTGGCCATGGGACTGCCATGCAGAGATGCAACAGAGCATGCACCGATATCGGATAATGTGGAACTTGCAGATAAGCCGGAGACCTATTATACACCGCCTCTGATTAATGTGATCAAATTTGCCTGCAACGGATGCCATGAAAAAAGAGTATGGGTATCCGATGGCTGCCAGGGCTGTCTGGCACATCCTTGTGTGGAGGTCTGTCCAAAAGGTGCCATCACACTGGACCGGACAAATGGCAGATCCATTATTGACCAGAAAAAATGTGTGAAATGCGGCAGATGTGCAGATGTTTGTTCTTATCATGCCATTATCATACAGGAGCGGCCATGTGCGGCGGCCTGCGGAATGGATGCGATTCGTTCTGATAAGAATGGAAAAGCAGAGATTGATTACGAAAAATGTGTATCCTGTGGACAATGTCTGGTAAATTGTCCGTTTGGAGCTATTTCAGATAAGTCCCAGATCTTTCAGGTTATTCGGGCGATTCAATCAGGAGAGCAGGTATATGCAGCGCTGGCGCCGGCGTTTGTAGGACAGTTCGGTGCAAAAGTAACCCCGGGAAAGCTGCGGGCAGCGATGAAAGAACTGGGATTTACCGATGTGTTTGAGGTGGCAATCGGTGCAGACCTCTGTGCAGAACAGGAAGCAGAAGACTTTATAAAAGAAGTACCGGAAAAGCTGCCATTTATGGCGACATCCTGTTGTCCTGCATGGTCAGTTATGGCCAAAAAGCTGTTTCCAGATTATGCAAACTGTATTTCTATGGCGCTGACACCAATGACCTTAACAGCAAGGCTGATCAAAAAACAGAATAAAAATGCGAAAGTTGTGTTCATTGGTCCATGTGCAGCGAAAAAGCTGGAAGCTATGCGCAGGACGGTAAAAAGCGAAGTTGATTTTGTCCTGACATTTGAGGAGATGACGGGGATCTTTGCGGCGAAAAATATAAAAGTAGAATTACTGGAGGAAGATCCGGCCGGAGTCAGTGATGCATCTGCGGATGGCAGAAATTTTGCTGTATCCGGTGGCGTTGCAAAGGCAGTAGAAAATGTGATACATGAAAAATATCCGGACAGGGAAGTGAAGATTGCCAATGCAGAAGGACTGAAGGAATGCAGAAAGCTTCTGACTGTGGCAAAAGCCGGAAAATACAACGGATATCTTCTGGAAGGAATGGCATGTCCGGGAGGCTGTGTAGCCGGAGCGGGAACCATGCAGTCCATAAAGAAATCACAGACAGCAGTAAATAAGTATGCGGCAATGGCCGGACATACAGTGGCCAGTCAGACAGAGTATGTAAAAGAACTGGAAAAACTGGTGTATTAGAAAGGGTGATGGAAAGATGGACAGAAAGAAGAATAGAAAAAGATACCGTGCGCTGGCAGTGCTGACAACAGGCATTATGGTGCTGTGTACAGGAGCAGGTGTTCGGGCAGAAGATTCTGTGAATGTTCTGGCATTGAAGGGACCGACAGCAATGGGAATGGTGTCCCTTATGGATCAGGCAGACCAGGGCGAGATCACAGAGGAAACTTATGATTTTCAGATTGTGGCATCTCCGGATGAAGTATCTCCGGCGATTGCGCAGGGAACTGCGGATATTGCAGCTGTTCCTGCTAATCTTGCCAGTGTACTTTATCAGAAAACGAACGGTGGTGTGCAGGTACTGACGATTAACACATTGGGGGTTTTATATCTTGTGGAAAATGGCGATCAGGTTCAGAGTGTTTCTGATCTGAAAGGAAAAACCATTTATGCCAGTGGCAAGGGCGCTACACCGGAATACGCATTGAATTATATATTAAAAGAAAATGGACTGACGCCGGGAAAAGATGTACAGATTGAATGGAAGAGTGAGCATACAGAATGCGTGGCAGCACTTACAGAGCATGAGGACGCAGCAGCTCTCCTTCCGCAGCCATTTGTGACGACAGCACAGAGTAAAAATGATTCTCTGCGCGTGGTTCTGGATCTGACAGAGGAATGGGATAAGATTCAGAAAGATAACGGTGGAAACAGCAGTCTGGTGACCGGTGTGACAGTGGTGAGAACAGAGTTTGCCCGGGAACATCCGGAGATCGTGGAAGATTTCATGGAGCGTTATCAGGAATCGGTATCTTATGTAAATGAGCATACCGAAGAGGCGGCAAAGCTGATTGGTGACTATGATATTGTTTCAGAAGAGATTGCGAAGAAAGCACTTCCGGAGTGTAATATTGTATACATAGACGGAGCGGAAATGAAAGAAAAGCTCTCCGGTTATCTGGAGGTTCTGGAGCAGGAGAATCCGCAGGCAGTCGGCGGAGCACTTCCGGCAGACGAATTCTATTATGATGCAGAATAAAAGAAAAAAGCAGAGTAAGATGCGCTGGTGGGCAGTTGCATTCTGGCTGCTGGCATGGCAGATAGTGAGTATGCAGATTGGACAGGAGATACTGATGGTATCTCCTGTTGCTACAGGAAAAAGACTGATTCAGTTACTTCCAAAGGTGTATTTCTGGAACACAGTTTTATGTTCCGCAGAAAGGATCATGGGAGGATTTTTACTGGGGGCTCTGACCGGAACGATTCTTTCTATACTGGCATACCGGCACAGAAAGATAGAAGAACTGTGTTATCCCATGGTCTGTGTGATGAAATCCACGCCGGTAGCGTCTGTGATTATCCTGCTGTTAATGTGGATGTCTTCCAGAAACCTGTCTGTTGGCATTGTGTTTCTGATGACATTTCCCATCCTTTATACGAATGTACTGGAAGGACTGCGGCAGATGAACCCGAAGCTGACAGAGTTCGCTGAAGTATTTGAACTACCGAAATGGGTAAGGGTACGATGGCTGGCTATTCCTCAGCTGCTCCCTTATGTAAGAGCCGGCTGTGCTCTCGGAATCGGATTGGCATGGAAGGCGGGGACTGCAGCGGAAGTAATCGGAATCTCTGGAGGAACCATCGGGGAAAAGCTGTATCAGGCGAAGATCTATCTGGAAACAGCAGATCTTCTGGCCTGGACGACGATGATTCTGATCATGAGCTATCTGTTTGAAAAACTGTTTCTTGGAATGCTGGATATGGCAGGAGAACGGCTGAAAAGAATACAGATATCAGATTCAGGAAAAACAGATGCGGTAAAAAATGTCCCAGCAAAAGAGCAGCAGGATATTATACTGACTCATCTAAGTAAAAGTTATGGGGAACACTGCGTCATCCAGAATCTGTCGCGGACATTTCCGTGTGGACAGACAACCTGTATCATGGCGCCTTCCGGCGCTGGAAAGACCACCCTGCTCCGGCTGCTTATGGGGCTGGAAGTGCCGGACAGTGGAAGCATAGGAGGTATGGATGGACGAAAGAAAAGCGCTGTTTTTCAGGAACAGATTTTTGGTGAGGATCTGAGTGTTTATGCCAATATTCGAATTGTGAGAAAAAGAAAACTCTTTGAGCCGGAAAAGCAGGAATACGAAAAAATCAAAGAAGAATTGGAAAAAGTCGGTTTGTCTGGATGCATAGATCAGAAGATAAAGGAATTGTCCTTTGGAATGCGACAGCGAGTGGCACTGGTGAGAACTTTTTATGCAGACTGGGATGTGCTCTTTCTGGATGAGCCGTTTCGTGGTCTGGATAAAAGCACCAGAGAACTGGTAATGGAATATACCAAAAGAAAATGCAGTGGAAAACAAGTGCTGTTTGTTACTCATGAGGAAGAGGAAAAGAAATTAGCCATCGAAAAAAACGATAGCCAGCCATAAAATATATTCGATTTTCATTCTAAAACAGTTGTGCTATAGTGTGTGTGAAATAAAAAACGAGCAATTGATATGGAAATCAGTGTAAATCTGATACGGTACCGCCACTGTGAAAGGGGAGCATCTCGTAAACGTCACTGGGAAACTGGGAAGACAGAGAACAGCGAAGAACCTGAGTCAGGATACTTTCAATTGTTCAGCGATTGTTCTCAACGATCTATTGAGATTTCTGCTCATAAGAACCTGCCAGCCAGGAGACAGTAGCGATTCCTTATATGGAAAGCTAACAGATTTATGTTGTATAAGAGCAGGTTTTGGAAGCATAAGAGCTCTGATCGTTAAGATCAGAGCTTATTTTTTGAAATAAAGGGAATACAAATATGATGAAACTGGCTTTTTATGGAAAAGGCGGAATAGGAAAAACGACAATTGCCTGCAATGTATCAGCCATACTGGCACAGAGAGGATATAAAGTCCTACATATCGGATGTGATCCCAAGACAGACTCTACCAGGCTTCTGACAGAAACAAGAATTCCCAGTGTGCTGCAGCAGATGGCACGACAGGATATAGATATCAATTTTTCTGATATCATTTTTCGGGGAAAGGTCGAGGGACTATATTGTCTGGAAGCAGGCGGTCCAAAGGCCGGTACCGGATGTGCAGGGGCGGGGATTACAGCTATGCATGAATTGCTGGAAGAGATGGGCGTCTTTGAAAGGAACTGGGATATGATCATTTACGATGTCCTGGGTGATGTGGTCTGTGGAGGCTTTTCAGTTCCGATGAAGAGTGAATATGTGGATAAAGTATACATTGTTACTTCTTCTGAATATATGTCAATCTATGCGGCAAATAACATTTTACAGGCAGTAGAAGGATTCTCGGATGAAAGAAAGCAGCTGTTTGGCGGCCTCATCTGGAATCATTGCGGCAGTGACTGGGATCGAAAGATTGGAAAAAGTTTTTCTGAGCTGACCAAGACAGAGATATTGATGTTTCTGGATGAATGGGAGGAACTACAGAAGAATGATTATGCAAGAACTCTGGTCGTGCAGAATACGCAGAATCGATTACTGAAAAGCCAGTTTGAAGAACTGACGGATTGCATATTGAGAAAAGGGCAGGAGACAAAAAGAAAGACAGTGTGTGCACCGTGCAGCGTAGAGCAGCTGGAGACATGGCGCGAATCTGTTGCGAGGTTACGATAGCATGAACGATTCAGAAAAAAAGCGATGCACCATAGAAGAGATTACTCTGAATCATTCCAACAGACAGTATGTGGTGCTGCCAGAGATTATTTTCCGGACAGATGATATCGTGCTGGTGGGGGCAGGATCTTTTTCCTGCGTGAGAGCGCTGTATCGGACGGCTGTAAAAGAACGGGCTCTGGGAAGATTCCTTTATAAAGTCATTACACCGGAGCAGTATGCACTGGGACAGGCAGAAGAACTGATCTGTGAGCTGCTGGAAGATGCATTAAAACGAACCAATGCCGGAGGTATTATTTACTATGCATCCTGCATGGATGTGGTATCTAGAATCAATTTTGAAAAAATTCGAAAAAAGCTTTCGAATCCAGATCACGTTCCGGTCGAAGTACTTTTCAGAGGTCCTATGGTGCGCAGGTATCTGGATTCCAATAAAAAACTGACTGAACTGTTAATGAAGATTCCGGTAAGCAAAGTCTCATTGAAAAGTTATCTTTGTGATCTGCCACCAATGATGCCGGATTTTGAAGCGGTTTGTGGAGTACTGCAGTCCTGGGATGTATATCGTTTCCTGGTCAGTTCGGGGGGCTGTGACGGATGTATTTCCGGAACCGGCGAACGGGATGCAGAGTACCAGGTGACAAAGTCACGGGTGGATGATCTGCAGATCGCGGTAGGGTGTGAAACATATATTGAAAATGGGCTGGTATGGGATTATACAACGAAAAAGTGTAAAAAACCTGCCTGTATTATGGGAGCCGGACTGCCGAAACTGATTAGCTTTGATTACAAAAGACTGGAAAAACGTCTGAAGAAAGAGCAGATCGATTATGTCATGATGAAAACAGATGGCTTTCATTTTGCACAGCAGGGAATTGCAGATCTATATCTTTCTCTGTTTCAAAGGTTCGATCATACGGAGCAAAAAAGAAAGCAGGCTGTCGGCATACTAGGCGCACACTGTTTTTCGTCATTTCAGAAAGAAGAAATGGAAGACTGCGCCACAAATATCAAAAAGGTGGGATATGAAACAGTCTGGCCGGAAAAAGAAAGCCTGTCAGAAATAGAAGGACTGAAAAATACAGTTTGTAACTGGGTAGTAGCGTCGGAAGGAATTCCGGTTGCCAGATACCTTTCTCATAAATATAACATACCCTATATGATAGGTATTCCTGCCGGAAAGAAACTGTCATCAGACTGGCAGACTTATCTGACTGAAGGAAAATGGAACATTTCTTCCCAGGCTCAGAGCAGACAGGCCAAAAAGAAGAAGGTACTTCTGATTGGGGATCCGGCAGTAACCTGGGGAATTGCAAAGTATCTTATGGAAACGGAAACAGCAGAATTGGTGTTTGCCGTGTATACACAGCTGGTATCGTCCAGACGCTGGTACACAGAGACTCTGCGAGGGACAGAAGAACACTGGCTGGGAGGACACAATCCGGTAAAAGAAATCCAATATTTTAAAGACCGGACAGAACTGAAGGTACTGATCGAGGAGGCAGATGTGATTTTCGGGGACAGTTTGCTGAAAATGGCATTTACAGAGGAGGAACTCTGTGAGAAAAAATGGACAGATCTTCCTACTCCGTTTTTAAATTGTGGAATCCGGACGGATAAATATGAATATCATCTGTCTGGGACAAAGGGCGCCCGCTGGATTCATGCGGGTGCCGCAAAAAAAGCTTGTAACTGATCCGATAAAGGGCAGTAACAATAAACGCATGGCCGTGCAGTAACTGAAAATAAAAGATGAGGAGAAAAGAACATGAAGAAGAAATTATTAGCAGCAACGTTAATGGCAGCAATGACAATGACTACAGTGGCAGGAAGCAGTACTGTTCTGGCCGCGGATGATTCTGCATCTACGAAGGTCATTACAGATTCTATGGGAAATGAAGTGGAGATTCCAACAGAGATTAAGAGTATGGCCATCCTTCCAATGCCATGGATTTCTGTAGTTTATGCGTTAAACGGAAGTGGTGATATTATTACCGGAATGCAGCAGGTAGCTAAGAACTCTTATGAGACCAGCATGCTGAAAAAGCTTGCTCCGGAACTGGAAGATACCAATACAACATTTTTCGCAGACGGAGAATTCAACTATGAAGAGCTTGCAAAAATTGATCCGGATGTGGTAATGCTTTTTGAAAGCCAGAGTAAGCATATCGACAAATTAAAAGAAGTGGGAATCCCTGCATTTACCATTAAGTATGCAGATTCCTACGATACTCTCTGGAATGATTTCTCTATTATCGGAAACGTGCTGAGCAAAGAAGACAGAGCCCAGGAATTCATTGATTATCAGAAGAATGATGTACAGTATTTTGAGGACCGTGCTGCAGATCTGGAAAATGTCGATGATGTAAAAGTAATGCATATCTATACCATTGATGAACTGGCTGTTGCAGACAATTGTGGTGTAAATAATACAACTATCAGCTACTGTGGAGGCGTGAATGTAGGAGAAAGCAATGCTGATGCATCTTCTGATACCGCAGTCAACATGGAGCAGGTATACAGCTGGAATCCAGATGTCATTCTGCTGAGCAATTTTGATGATGTGGTTCCGGATGATTTATACAACAACACGATTGATGGCCAGGACTGGAGTCAGGTAGAAGCAGTAAAGAACCACAGAGTATACAAGATCCCACAGGGTATTTACCGTTGGGATGCTGACTGCCCTTGTACAGAAACCACACTTTGCATGAAGTGGATGGCCAAAGTAATCAACCCGGAAGTATTTAAGGACATTGATATCAAACAGGAGACCAAAGATTTCTATAAGAAATTCTTTGATTATGATCTGTCTGATGAGGAACTGGATACTATTCTGGCAACAGAAGCAAACGCATCTTCAGAATCTATTTATTAAGGAAGGTCATAAAAGAAATGAAGTACCAGGATAAAAAAGAGAAACATGTATGGAAATGGATACTTCTGATGGCCGCGTTTCTGCTTACTTTTCTTGTCAGTCTGTTCCTGGGGCGATATATGATCTCACCAGCGAAGGTAATACAGATTCTGGGGAATGCGCTGCTTGGGAAAACAGGTGGCGGAATTGAGGAATCAGTGGTATTGAATATTCGGCTGCCAAGATTGCTGCTGACTTTGCTGGTAGGCGCCGGAATGGCAGCTTCCGGTGCGGCATTTCAGGGAATTTTTCAGAATCCGCTGGTAAGTCCGGATGTATTGGGGGTTAGTTCAGGAGCGGCATTTGGAGCAGTGATTGGAATTATGCTGTCAGGAACCGGACCGCTGGCGATGGCACTCTCTATGGCAGCAGGGATCGGCAGTGTGGCATTGACCTACGTTTTTTCAAAAGTAAAAGGTCAGAGCACCACATTGTCTCTGATCCTGGCAGGTATGATTGTGCAGGCACTGATGAACGCCCTAGTATCGCTGGTAAAATATACAGCAGATCCGTACAGCAAGCTGCCACAGATCACCTATTGGCTGATGGGAAGCTTCGCTTCTGCAAGTTATAAGGATGTAGCGCTGGTGGCACTGCCGATAGGAGTGAGCCTTGTTGTTTTATTTTTATTGAGATGGAGAATGAATATTCTGTCGCTGGGTGATGAAGAAGCAGCAGCGCTGGGCGTTGATCCGGCCAGACTTCGGATCATCATTATTGCAGCATCCACATTGATATCAGCAAGTTCCGTAATGATAGCAGGAATTGTAGGATGGGTGGGGCTGGTGATTCCCCATGTGACCAGAATGATGTTTGGGGTGGATCATCAGGAACTGATCCCGGCGTCGATGATCAATGGAGCCATCTATCTGACGCTGATTGACCTGATTGCAAGATCTGCAACTGAAGCAGAAATACCGATTGGTATTCTGACTGCTCTTGTAGGAGCACCATTTTTTGCGATACTGTTTAAGAAAACAGGAGGTGCAAACGGATGATAAAAGTAGTAGATGGATGCTTTGCCTATCCGAAGGGAGCACAGATCCTGGATCATATCTGTTTTGAACTGGAAGATGGAAAGATTATGACGATTCTGGGGCAGAACGGAATCGGGAAAACGACATTGATCAAATGCCTGACCGGAATTCTGAAATGGACAGACGGTTATACCATGATTGATGGAAAGAAAATTACGAATATCAGAGAAATCAATGGCCTTGGTTATGTACCGCAGGCGCACCCATTATCTTTTTCCTATACCGTTCGTCAGATCATCCTGATGGGAAGAACCAGATATGTGGGAACCTTTTCGGTTCCATCTGCAAAGGATCGGGAAGCGGTAGAACAGGCTATGGAAGAAACAGGAATCAGCGATCTGGCTGACCGGTCCTGCAATCAGCTCAGTGGCGGACAGCTTCAGATGGCCCTGATTGCCAGAGCACTGGTGGGGAATCCAAAGATCATGATTCTGGATGAGCCGGAATCTCATCTGGACTTTAAAAATCAGTTCCTTATTCTGAAATTGATCGAGAAGCTGGCGTCTGAGAAACAGATTTCCTGCATTATCAATACCCATTTCCCGGAGCATGCACTGATGATGTCAGACAAAACCCTGTTGCTGGGGAATCAGAAGTATCTGTTTGGAGATACGGAAGATATGGTGGAAGAAAAGCACATTGCAGAATATTTCCAGATCCGCTCCAGAATAGTGGAGGTAAAGGATGATGATGTCAGTCACAAAGCGTTTGTAGTTATGGATACAATTGAATAATAGAATCTGATGAATGACCGATATGCAAAAAGCAGATCGGTCATTTTGATGAAAAAGTTTGTACACATTCCTGTGTCAGAAAATCGATATAATGCTGGCACAATTCGTGAACAGCATGTTTCCTGCTGACAATATAACCTGCGTGCACTGTTTCTGCACGGTCCTGAAGGTGAAGTGGAACAGCAGTAATGCCATTTCCCATGTCGGAAGAAGAATCCACAGAAAGTTCCGTGCCGATACAAAATGCAGTGCCTTTTTTCAGCAGGGCAAGTTTCGTGCTGCGGTCGCACACATGAATATATTTTGAAAAATCAGAAAATGAGATAATATCTGAAGTATTCTGTTCCGTGCTGTTTCGGTAATCAAAGGTGACACAGGGATAAGGCATCAGATCCTCCGGTGTCAGATAGCGGCAGTCCGCCAGAGGATGTGCTTCGTTTAAAAAGACATGGACACTGGGCTGCGCAAGTTCTGTGTAGGCAAGATCGTGAAGATACAGGGATTTGCGGATGTCAGGCACCTGATCATCCCGGAACAGAAAAACACCGATTTCACTTCGGCCGGAATTCACATCATGAAAAATCTCTTTTATCGGAAGCTCCCACAGAGACAGTTCAAAGGAATCACTCTGAAAATCAGCAATAAAAGAACGGTACGCCCGCACTGCAAAAGGAAGATGCTGACAGGAGACAGAGAAACTGGTTCTGGCAGTAGCTCGGTTCTGATAGCGATTCTGGATGTAGTCCATTTTAGCTACGACTTCTTTGCAATAAGGCAGAAAATCTTCTCCGTCAAAAGTGAGGGTGACGCCATGGCTGGTGCGGTTAAAGATCTGAATTCCAAGTTCAGCTTCTGTCTCTTTTACTGCATTTGATATGGCAGACTGGGTCATAAAGAGGGATTTGGCAGCCTTGGAAATAGAGTGGCAGCGGGCAATTTCTATAATGTATCTCAGATTTTGTATGGTCATAATGGTCTCCTGATAAAAGTATGGGTATTTATATAAGTTTATATAACGTTCTGTGTATTTCGTCAATGCAGACAACAGCAAAACCGGAGGATGGTATCGGATAAGGATACGATCCTTTTTTGATTATTGATTAGTTCCGTTTTGGATAAATCTGTATCTGATTCATTCCGAAAAAGAGTAGCCAGTCATGAGAAAAATTTGTATAATTAGCATAAATATCCGGTTAGGAGATGAAAAAAATGGAAAAATTAACGAATCTTCATGGGCGATTGCTGGAAGGATGCATCTGGGATGAGTGTTCCGAGAAATTATATTTTGTAGATATTGAATGCCGAAAAATATACTGTCTCAGCCCGGATTGTGAAAGTCTGAGCCAGATAGAGCTGCCGGACTATGTCAGCGACCTTGTACTGAAAAAGGATGGAACTCTAATCGCTGCATTGCCGGATGGCCTGTATCATGTGGATTTTGATAAACGGACAGCAGGTAAAGTTATGGAAAGTTGTCTGCCGGATGGCATCCGTTACAACGATGGCAAATGCGATCCGAAAGGACGCTTATGGCTTGGCAGTATGGCCATGGCGCAGGATGAATCGGCACCTCATGCGGGCGCACTATTTTGTATCGAAAAAGATCAGATCAAGACGATTTATTCCGGATTTACCATACCGAACGGTCTGGCCTGGGATGCGAAAAAAGCGTTGTTTTATCATGTGGATACGGCAACGGATAAGGTGGATCGTTACCGGATGACAGAGGACGGGCAGATTACGGAGAAGAGGACAGCCATTGATCTGAAGAATGAAAAGGGTTCACCGGATGGCATGTGCATGGACAGTGAAGGACATCTGTGGATTGCCATGTGGGGCGGATATCAGGTGATCTGCGCGGACCCGACCACCGGAGAAGTGTTAAAGAGAATTCCTGTGCCGGATGCCAATGTCAGCTGCTGCTGTTTTGGGGGAAAGAGCAAAACACAGCTCTATATTACAACAGCAAGAGATGACAATGGCGATGGTGGAGAACTATATGTAGAAGAGGTACAGGTAACAGGAGGCGAGGTGTACAGATATGGAGACTAGGAAGAACGCACTGGTAACAGGTGCAGCAAAAGGAATTGGAAGACAGATTGCTTACTGTATGGCAGAGGCAGGCTATAATGTCATTGTGAATTATCACAGTAACAAAGCAGCAGCCGAAGAACTGTGCAGGGAAATGGAAAAGTTTGGTGTGCAGACCATGACAGTATATGCTGATATGGGAAAGGTTTCTGATATTGAAGAAATGTACCGACAGGTATTTGAAGTCTTTCCGGTGGTAGATGTACTGGTGAACAATGCAGGAATCAGCAGTGAAGTGATCCCTGCTGTTTACGCCAAGCGCCTTCAGATGGCGTATGAGATTGGAATGACACCATCAGAGTATCGCAGCAGCTGGAAAGAAGAAGTCAGCGGATCGTAAACTGATAACAGATCTGACGTTTCCATGGAGTATTGGCTTTGGTGATATGGTATGGGAATCCATGGTTGCCAGGAGCATCCGGATAATCCTGAAATTCAAAAGCCAGGGCACAGGACGGGACAGTATGCTGACCATTGATCAACTGCTGTCTGTCGTCGATATAGCCACCGGAATACAACACCATGCATGGAGCATCAGAAGTAACGGACATCTGCATGGAACCATCTGGCAGGGAGCAGAGAAGATCCGGGGAGTTATCTGTGTGATTCAGAAGGAATCCGTGATTGTATCCCTGATTGCGCCTGATCTGAATGTCTCCCGGATACTTCTGAAGCTGTGCAGACAGAGAAACTGGCTGGCGGAAGTCAAATGGCGTACCGGTTACGTCAGCAGTCTCTTCTGGGATAAAGTCTGGAGCGTTGCAGATATAACGGTCAGCGTTGATCTGAAGAAGATGATCAGTGGCCGGCCGTGAAAAATCTCCGGACAAATTAAAGTAACTGTGGTTGGAAATATTAAAATAAGTATCCTGATCGGAGACGGCTTCATAATCCATGGTAAGCTGATGGGATTCTGTCAGGGTATAAGTAACGGTGATTCGCCGATTACCAGGAAAGCCATCCAGTCCGTCAGGAAGATTACAGGTGAAACTGATCTGTGCATCACCAGAGGGAGTGGCTGACGCAGAGCATAATTCCCAGATGCGAAAAGAAGCGTTTTCAAAACCACCATGAAGGGAATGGATGCCGTTCTCATTCCGGGAGAGCTCATACAGATGATCACCCACCGTGAGGGAACCATGAGAGATACGGCCGGCGGTTGGCGCCAGTGTGGCCCCTGCATACAGAGGGTTGGAAAAATAAGTGCTTTCCTGTGAAAAAGAAAGAGCAAGATTTTGTAAATCTATCTGTCTGGATGGAAAACCAATCTGCCGAACGGACGCACCGGTGCCAAGAAGAGATACAAAAAAGCCGTCTTCGCATATCAGACGCAGTATATAGTTTTTCGGATGAGTAGAAAAATGAGTGTGAGTTAAAACTGATTTAGAAATCTGCATAATGATAACCTGCTTCCATTTTTATTTTTACGCTATTTACTGTAACTCAGAATAGAAAATTATGCAAGAAGTGCACAAAAAAAGTGGGAAAAAGAAAAAAACAAACAAAAGATCTGAAGAAAGACGGCTGCTATGCAAAAACATATATAAAAAATAACTAAAAAGCAAACGAAAACAAAAGGATGTGTATGCAGAACGGACAAAAACAGCAATTTTTTTAAACTCCATAGCAATTTCGAGTAATGAAATAAGCAGGAGACGTGGATATAATAACAGATAGATAATGTAAGGAGGGAAAGAATATGGGCAGTGTACTTGAGTTTAAGAATATCTCAAAGTATTTCCCTGGTGTAAAAGCACTGGATAATATATGCTTTAAAGCCTATGGCGGAGAAGTCTTGGCATTCCTTGGCGAGAACGGTGCCGGAAAGTCTACGCTGCTGAAGGTACTCAACGGAGACTATCAGCCAACCAGCGGCGAATATCTGCTGGATGGTGTACAGAAGCACTTTAACTCTCCACATGAAGCAATTCAGGAGGGAATCAGTATTATTTATCAGGAACGACAGATTCTGTTGGAACTGAGTGTAGCTGAGAACATATATCTTGGAAGAATGCCGGTTAATAAGTTTGGCATCATTGATACAGCGAAAGCTAATAAGATGGCGAAAGAGATTATTGATGATTTTGGACTTCCGATTTCACCATCTACGAAGGTAAAGGATCTGAGTATTGCTTATCAGCAGATGGTTGAGATCATGAAGGCCTACAGCCGTGAGAATCTGAAGGTCATCTGCTTTGATGAACCGACAGCCAGCTTAAGTGATGCAGAGATCGACAGTTTGTTCGAGATCATTGCCAAGCTGAAGGCACAGGGCAAGATCATCATTTATGTATCCCATCGTATGGCAGAGATCCAGGAGATCGCAGATAAGGTAGCCATTTTTAAAGATGGTCATTATGTAGATACGGTTGTTACAAAAGAAGTGCCAGAGCAGCAGCTGATCAAGATGATGGTTGGCCGTGATCTGGGTGACATCTTTAACAGCCTGGACAGAAATGATAAGATCGGAGAGGTTCTTCTGGAAGTGAAAGGTGTTTCTTCCGATTACGTAAAAGAGAATTCTTTCGTATTACATAAAGGAGAGGTGCTTGGATTCTCAGGACTGGTCGGGGCAGGAAGAACCGAGCTGATGCGTGCCATCATTGGCGCAGACAAGATGAAGAGCGGTGAGGTGATCCTGGAAGGCAGGAAGATTGTGAACCGTTCCCCGAAGGAAGCCATGGATAATGGTATCGTGCTGGTACCGGAAGACAGAAAGCTTCAGGGTATCCTGAGCAACTTAAGTGTAGCGGGAAATATCAACATTGCACTGATGGATAAGAATTCCAATAAGCTTGGTATTATTGATACAAAGAAAGAAGCAGAGGAAGCCGATAAAGGTATCCGGGAATTTAAAGTAAAGACGCCATCCCCGGAAAAGAAGATCGTAGAACTCTCCGGAGGAAACCAGCAGAAGTGTATCGTAGCCCGTGGTATAGCAACGAATCCTAAAGTACTGATTCTGGACGAACCAACCAAGGGTATTGATGTTGGTGCCAAGTCTGAATTCTACAACATGATCTGCCAGTTCGCAAAACAGGGACTGGGAGTCATCCTGATTTCATCTGAGATGCCGGAAGTTATGGGACTTTCTGACAGAATTCTGGTTATGAAGTCTCTGAAGATTGTAGGAGAAGTCAGCAGAGAAGAGGCAACAGAAGACAGATTGCTGAGTCTGGGAATGATGGGGGAAGAATCACATGAGTAATATAGAGACAAAAAAAGAAAAAAATGGAATTTTAAGTAAGATCGGTGGTGACAAGCTCATCCTGATCGGTGCAATTATCGTAGTATTCGCATTATTTACCGCATTAAACAAGAACTTCCTGACATGGACCAACATGATCAATCTGATGGTTGCTGCTTCACTGGTAGGTCTGGTAGCCGTTGGACATACTTACCTGATCATTGCAGGGCAGAACGACCTGTCACCTGGTTCACTGGCAGCTTTCTGTGGAACACTGGCAGCATTACTGCTTTCCAAAGATATGCCGATGATTGTGGCAATCATCGTTGTTTTACTGGCAGGTGTTCTGGTTGGACTTTTCAATGCATGGATGGTAAATAAGATCAAACTGGAAGCATTCATTGCCACACTGGTTACACAGAATATCATTCGTGGTTTTGCTTATATCATCTGCGATGGTAAACCGGTATCTATCAGTAACAAAGCATACCTGACCATCGGAAAAGCCAGATTTTTAACCATTCCGGTATCTGTGTGGCTGATGATTCTTGCATTCGTAATCTTCGGATTTGTTCTTGCAAAGACCAAATTTGGCCGCAGCGTATATGCAATTGGTGGAAGCCAGGAAGCAGCCAGACTGGCAGGTCTGAATCCACAGCAGATTGTAACAAAATGTTTCGTTATCATTGGTGTACTGACAGCCCTTGGCGGAATCGTATTCTCATCTCGTATGAATTCCGGACAGCCGGCAGCAAACGTCAACCTGGAATTCGATGCCATCACAGCCGTTATCCTTGGTGGTGTATCTTTCGCAGGTGGTGTGGGAGACATGTTCGGTACTGTACTTGGTGTAATCCTGATCCAGGCATTCAACACAGGTCTGATCATGGTAAATGTATCTACATTCTGGCAGTATGTAGCCCGTGGTGCACTGCTTCTGTTCGCACTGACATCTGACTTCATCCGTAAGCAGAGACGTGAGAAAGAGCTTCTCGAAGCAAGCATGAGAAACGTGAAGTAAAGTCAGAGCCGTACAGATAAATGAAATTGAGCTTCACACACGCAAGTGTGCAAAATTATATAATTTTAAGGAGGATTTAAAAAATGAACAAGAAAGTGATGAGTGTGGTATTAGCAGCAGCAACAGTAGCGGGACTGGCAGCAGGATGCATGACAGCAAGCGCAGAAGATGATAAGCTGGTAGTATATGGCATTTACAAAGCTGGTGACCAGACATGGTTCATTGATGAAGGTGCAGCAGCTCAGGAAGCAGTAGAAGCAGCAGGTGGAGAATTCATCTACGTTGATGCTAAGATGAACCCGGAAGAATACTTAAAAGCAATCGATAACGCAGTGGCAAACCATGCAAGCGGTATTGTAACCTGTATCCCAGACCAGACACTGTCTCAGGCAGCTATTGACAAAGCCGAAGAAGCTGGTATTCCAATCGTTGCAGCTGATGATGCTCTGCAGGATGATGACGGCAACAAGCTGGCTCCATGGGTAGGTATCAACGCATACGTAATCGGTGAAGCAAACGGTGAATGGCTTGCTAATTACGCAAAAGACAATGATCTGGTTGGAAAAGAGGATGTAGGACTTCTGATCATGACAATGGATACCGTATCCAGCTGTGTACCTCGTGCAGAGGGTGAATATGACAAGTTCACAGAACTTTGCCCTGATTTCAGCGAAGACAATATCTTCAAAGCTGACTATGATGGAACAACAGATAAAGGTAACACCGCAGCAGCAGCAGTTATCACAGCTAATCCACAGATCAAGACATGGCTGGTAACAGGTGCTAACGAAGAAGGTACTATCGGTGCATGCCGTGCCCTTGAAACAGCTGGTCTGGATGCTGACGCTTGTGTAGTAGGTCTTGGCGCTTACATGGCAAAAGACGAATGGAATGACAAAGGTGCTGATGGTACATGTATGAAAGCAGCAGCATACTTCTCATCTGACTCTGTTGGTAAAGGTTCTATTGATGTTCTTCTGAAACTGATCGATGGCGAAGACGTTGAAATGGAAACAGCAGTGGACGCAGTTGTAGTTACTCCAGAAACATACAAAGATGAGATGGGTAAAGCAGCAGAATAAGTAAAAGAGCGAACAATAACATCTGTATACGATAACAGGGAGCTGCATTGCAGCTCCCTGTTATCGTATCTGCTCCGGAAACGTCAGATTCCGGTATTCTCCCGGAGTCATATGCTCCCATTTTTTAAATGTAGAACAAAAACTGCTTTCACTGTTGAAACCAGAAGTGAAGGCGATCTCCTTGATCGGAATACCAGGCGTACGAAGCAGAAACTTGGCAGAATTGAGACGGGTGGCAATCAGATACTGATGTGGTGTAAAGCCGGTCTCGGCAGTAAATACTCTGGTAAAATGAAACGGGCTCATATTGGAGTTCTTTGCAAGAGCATCCAGAGAAAGCGGTTCACTAAAGTGTTCATTGATGTAGGCAAGAGAGTTCTCCACAATCTGAGAATGGGAAAAATTACTGCCGGTGTCAGAACGAATATTCAGCAAATTTGTGAGCATCTGTGTAATATAAGAAGACACACGGGCTTCTTTGATTGGTTCGGAGTTACGGAACATATTCAATATTTTATTCATATCATGAACGATCGGATACAGATTGCCGGAAGAGAATACATTTCCCTGATTGACCGTGATCAGTTCATAATAATTCCGGGCCAGGGGCCCGTCAAAATGGATCCAGCACACATTAGATTCTTCGGGAAAACCGTATTCGTGCGGGATGTAACAATCGATAAGGACGAGTTGATCCTGACGGATCTGCCCGATCTGTTCTGGATGGTAGACCTGGCAGCATCCCTTTTCAATGTACATCAGAAGAAAACTGTTATAACTGGAGCGCTTCAGGCGATAACCAGCCTGATAGTGGAAGTGACCAAGGGCAACCGGATAGAGGTATACTTTGGATGCGGTAGTACTTGGCTGGTAGGGAAAATAATCAGAATCATCCGGAAAAATTCCGTATTCAATCGGATGCATGTCAGATCTCCTTTCAACATACAATACAGAGCAATTTTTTTAAATTCACCAGCAAATTCAGATAATGATTATTTAGAACATCTAAGTTATAATGACAGTAACATAAAAAGAAATAAAAAGCAATAAAAAGATATTAATATGATATAAGGAGGTTCTTATGGAAGAAGTAAAAATCTGGGAAGAAGACGTGGTCATCCCTACCTATGAGATCGGAGCAGCAGAGAAAAATCCAATTTTTTCAGAGAAACGTGTATACCAGGGAAGTTCAGGAAGGGTATATCCATATCCAGTCATTGAGAAGATCGAAGATACGAAGCATGATAAAGTATGGAAAGCTCTGTATCTGGAAAATCAGTATCTGAAGGTTATGGTTCTGCCACAGCTGGGCGGAAGAATTCAGAGAGCTTATGATAAGACCAACGATTATGATTTTGTATACTATAATCATGTGATTAAACCGGCGCTGGTTGGCCTGACAGGTCCATGGATCTCTGGTGGTATCGAATTCAACTGGCCACAGCATCACCGTCCGACTACCTATCAGCCGGTGGATTATACCGTTACCGAACATGAAGACGGAAGTAAGACTGTGATGATCAATGATGTAGATCAGATGTATGGTACCAAGGGTATAGCATCTTTTACCTTATATCCGGACAAGGCTTATATTGAGATCCGGGGACAGCTGTACAACCGTACTCCGATGGCACAGACATTCCTGTGGTGGGCAAACCCTGCAGTCGCAGTGAATGATAATACCCAGTCTGTATTCCCGCCAGATGTTCATGCGGTAATGGATCATGGTAAACGTGACGTATCCAAGTTCCCGATTGCGACAGGGGTATATTATAAACATGATTACAGTGCAGGTGTGGATATTTCCCGTTACAAAAATATTCCGGTACCGACCTCCTACATGGCTGAAAAATCCGACTTTGACTTTGTGGGTGGATATGATTATGGAAAAGAAGCTGGTATCCTTCATGTCGCTGACCATCATATCTCTCCTGGTAAGAAGCAGTGGACCTGGGGCTGCGGTGATTTTGGAAAAGCATGGGACCGCAATCTGACAGACGAAGATGGTCCATACATTGAGCTGATGACTGGTGTATACACGGACAATCAGCCGGACTTTACCTGGTTGAAACCGTTTGAAGAGAAGACTTTCAAACAGTATTTTATGCCATATAAGAAGGTGGGCTATGTAAAGAATGCTACCATTGATGCTATGGTCAACATGGAGATTCATGATGGAAAAGCAGATCTGTGCGTATATACCACAGGCGAAGAAAAGAATGCAAAGATTGTACTGGAACAGAATGGAAGCACGGTATGGGAGACGACAGAAGACCTGTCTCCGGTAAAAGTATATGAGACAGAAGTACCGATTCAGGTAGAGGATAAGACAAAAGTGACAATTCGTGTGCTGAATGCAGATGGAAGAGAACTGGTATCCTTCACACCTTTAAAAGAAGAAATTCCGAAGATTCCGGAACCTGCACAGGCGGCTAAGGATCCGAAGGAGATCCAGACCTGCGAGGAATTGTATCTGACTGGTTTACATATCGAACAGTATCGTCATGCTACCTATTTGCCAGATGATTATTATCTGGAGGGATTGAAGAGAGATGAGGGCGATATCCGCCTGAATACTGCATATGGTATGTTGCTTTTACGTCGTGGCCTTCTGACAGAGAGTGAGAAGTATTTCCGTAAAGCACTGGAGCGTATGACCTGGAAGAATCCAAATCCATACAACAGTGAAGCATATTATGATCTGGGTCTTACACTGTTCTATCAGGGACGTTATGAGGAAGCATACGATGCGTTCTTCAAAGCAACCTGGTCCAATGAACAGCAGGAGATGTCCTTCTATTTCCTGGCAGCCATTGCAGCACGCAAAGGTGCTCTTCCACTGGCACTGGAACTGATTGAAAAAGGTCTGGTAAAGAACAGCCACAATATCAAAGCCCGTGGACTGAAGGCAGCGATCTTAAGAAAGCTTGGAAAGAGAGAAGAAGCAAAACGGTGGATTGCAGAGAACTTAAAAGTCGATCCATTTGATTATGTATCAGGATATGAAGCAATACTTCTGGCTGATGATGCCGAAAAGACTGCAAAAGAGCAGGCACTGAAAGGACAGATGCGGAACTTCCCGCAGAACTTTATCCAGGCGGCCATTGATTACCGGGAGAGCGGCTGCTTCGAAGAAGCACTTGGACTCCTGAATCTGTGTGATGCACAGTGGCCGATGCTGGATTACTATAGAGCTGCATGCCTGCATGATCTTGGAAGAGAAGACGAGGCAAAGACTGCAGTGAAGACTGCAGATGGGGTAGATCCATATTGCTGCTTCCCGAACCGTCTGGAAGATATCACCGTACTGCAGCTGGCAGCAAAACTGCAGCCTGAACTGCCGAAGGCATATTATTATATTGGTAATCTCTGGTATGACAAGCGTCAGTATGAAAAGGCACAGGAAGCATGGGAGAATTCTGCGAAGCTGGAAGATACCTATCCGACTGTACTGCGTAACCTGTCTCTGGTATATTACAACCAGAGTGATATGCCGGAAAAGGCAAAGGAAGTACTGGAAAAAGCATTTGCCCTGGATACTGCGGATGCCCGTATTTTCCTGGAACTGGATCAGTTATATAAGAAGCTTGGTTATTCTGTAGAAGAACGAATTGCATTTTATGAAAAGTATCCGGAGACTTTTGCAAAGCGTGATGATGTGTTTATTGAATACATTACCATGCAGAACTTTGTTGGAAATCATGAAAAAGCATATGAGCTTCTCATGAGCCGTAAGTTCCATCCATGGGAAGGCGGAGAAGGAAAGGCAACGACCCAGTACACTACTTCTCTGGTAGAACAGGCAAAGAAAGCGATCGCAAAAGAAGACTTTACCGGTGCAAAAGAATTACTGGAAAAGGCACTGGTTTATCCGGAAAATCTGGGAGAAGGCAAACTGGAAGGAACCAAGGACAATCATATTCATTATTATCTTGGACTGGTGGAAAAAGCGCTGGGTAATGAAGACAGAGCGAAAGAACTGTTTGCAACAGCCAGCACTGGTACAGACGAACCAGCCGGCATGATGTTCTACAATGACCAGCCGGCAGATATGATCATGTTCCAGGGCATGGCGCTTCGGGAACTGGGAGCGCTGGTAGCATCGAACTCCAGATTCTATAAGCTGATCAGTTATGGAGAAGCACATATCTATGATGAAGTAAAGATGGATTACTTTGCAGTATCTTACCCGGATCTGCTGATCTTCAAGGAAGACTTTACCAGAAAGAACCGTGCACATTGCTGCTTCCTGATGGGACTTGGTAACATGGGACTTGGTAATGCAGACAAGGCGAAAGAGTATCTGAGAGAGACGCTGGAGCTGGATCCGCATCATCTGATGGCAAAGCTGTATCTGAGAAGTGTGGAATCGACAGAGTAGTTTGGTTGGATAAAATGGGCTAAATGACGAATAAAACGTAAGAAATAAAAGAAAAAATAACAGAATATCTAAAAAAATCCAATGCGGAACGAAAAATATTCTATTTTTTTCACAGTAAAAATCCGATATAGTAAGAGCATCATAAACAGTGCGGACAAGAGGTCCGAAAAAAGAAAGGAGTCTTTTCCTATGAAAAAGAAAATTGTTTTAATGCTTGCAGCAGCTCTTAGTTTATCAGCTCTTTCAGTTGGTGTTTCTGCTGAGGATGTAGCAAACAGTGATAAGCCACTTGTATGGTTCAACCGTCAGCCATCTAACAGCTCAACAGGTGAGCTGGATATGGATGCTCTTACATTCAATGACAATACCTACTATGTAGGATTTGATGCAAATCAGGGTGCTGAACTTCAGGGAACCATGATCAAAGATTATATCGAAGCTAATATCGATTCTATCGACCGTAACGGTGATGGCATCATCGGATACGTTCTGGCAATCGGTGATATCGGACATAACGATTCTATCGCACGTACAAGAGGCGTTCGTAAAGCTCTTGGTACAGCAGTAGAGGCAGACGGCGATATCAACAGTGATCCGGTTGGAACAAACACAGACGGTTCTGCTACCGTAGTACAGGATGGCAAGCTGGAGATCAACGGAAAAGAATACATCGTTCGTGAGCTGGCTTCTCAGGAAATGAAGAACTCAGCAGGTGCTACATGGGATGCAGCTACAGCAGGTAACGCAATTGGTACATGGTCCTCATCTTTTGGTGATCAGATTGATGTTATTGCATCTAACAATGATGGTATGGGAATGTCCATGTTCAATGCATGGTCACAGGAAAATACAGTTCCTACATTCGGATACGATGCAAACAGTGATGCAGTTGCAGCAATCGCAGACGGATACGGCGGAACAATCAGCCAGCATGCTGACGTTCAGGCTTACTTAACACTTCGTGTTCTGCGTAACGCACTGGATGGAGTAGATATTGATACAGGTATCGGAACAGCAGACGAAGCAGGCAACGTTCTGACAGATGACGTTTATACATACAATGCAGATGAACGTTCTTACTACGCATTAAACGTAGCAGTAACAGCAGACAACTATCAGGATTTCACAGATTCTACAGTAGTATATGCACCAGTTTCTAATCAGCTGGATGAAAGCACAAGCCCAAGAAAGAGCGTATGGCTGAACATCTACAACGCAGCAGATAACTTCCTGAGCTCTACTTACCAGCCACTGCTTCAGAATTATGATGATCTTCTGAATCTGGATGTAGAATACATCGGTGGTGACGGTCAGACAGAATCCAACATTACAAACCGTCTGGGTAACCCAAGCCAGTATGATGCATTTGCAATTAACATGGTTAAGACAGATAATGCTGCATCCTACACATCTCTGCTTAGTCAGTAAGAAAAAATAAACAGATCACGTTGGATGGGGGCAAAGAAGCTTTGCCCCCATCTCCACGATTAAGAAGAAAAATGACAGGGGTAAGAAGAATGGCAGAGAAAAATGAATTGATCTTGTCCATACGTGGGATGAGTAAGTCTTTCGGACGAAACCGGGTTCTGGATCATATTAATCTGGATGTAAAGCCTGGAACAGTCATGGGACTTATGGGTGAAAATGGCGCAGGCAAGTCTACCATGATGAAATGCCTGTTTGGTACATATCAGAAAGATGAAGGAACCATTTTTCTGGATGGAAAAGAAGTCAGCTTTTCCGGACCAAAGGACGCTCTGGAAAATGGAATTGCCATGGTACATCAGGAATTGAACCAGTGCCTGGAGCGTAATGTTATGGATAACCTGTTCCTCGGACGTTATCCGGTGAATTCCGTCGGAGTAGTGGATGAGGGAAGAATGAAAAAAGAAGCATCTGAGCTGTTTCGTAAACTGGGTATGACAGTTAATCTGACACAGCCGATGAGAAACATGTCAGTTTCCCAGAGACAGATGTGTGAAATTGCAAAAGCGATTTCCTATAATGCGAGAGTGATCGTTCTGGATGAACCGACTTCCTCTCTGACTGTGCAGGAAGTAGACAAGCTTTTTGAAATGATGCGGATGCTGAAGTCCCAGGGAATTGCACTGATCTATATTTCCCATAAAATGGACGAGATTTTTGAGATCTGTGATGAGATTTCTGTATTACGAGATGGAAAGCTTGTTATGACAAAGAGTTCCAAAGAGACAGATATGAATGAACTGATTGCGGCGATGGTAGGCCGTTCACTGGAAAACAGATTCCCACCGCTGGATAATACGCCGAAGGATGTGATTCTGTCTGTACAGCATCTGTCCACCAAGTTTGAACCGCATCTGCAGGATATTACGTTTGAAGTAAAAGAAGGCGAAATCTTCGGATTGTATGGTCTGGTTGGGGCAGGACGTACAGAGCTTCTGGAGACGATTTTTGGTGTAAGAACCAGAGCGGCAGGACGAGTATATTTTAAGAATCATCTGATGAACTTCAACAGTGCAAAAGAAGCCATGGAACATGGTTTTGCCATGATTACAGAGGAACGTAAGGCCAACGGTCTGTTCCTGAAGGGCAATCTGACTTTTAATACAACGATTGCCAATCTGAATCAGTATAAAGCGGGAATTGCGCTTTCAGATACAAAGATGACAAAGGCAACAGCCAACGAGATTAAAATCATGCATACCAAATGTATGGGACCGGACGACATGATCTCAAGTCTCTCCGGTGGAAATCAGCAGAAAGTAATCTTTGGTAAATGGCTGGAGAGAGAACCACAGGTATTTATGATGGATGAACCGACCAGAGGAATTGATGTCGGTGCCAAATATGAGATCTATGAACTGATTGTCCAGATGGCAAAACAGGGAAAAACAATTATTGTAGTATCTTCTGAGATGCCTGAGATTCTGGGAATCACAAACCGTATCGGTGTTATGTCCAACGGACATCTTTCCGGTATTGTAAATACCAAAGAAACCAATCAGGAAGAATTGCTGAGACTCAGTGCAAAATACCTATAATAAGGAGAGAGACAGATTATGGCAAACAGTAAAATTCTGACACAGGAGCAGGAAATGCAGCTCCGTCAGCCAATTGATGAATATGTCGGAAAGATACAGAAACAGATCGATGACCTGCGCCGGGAAGGAACCGATCGTGTAATTGCTTTCCAGAACAGTATTGATGTGACAAAGAGAGATAAGACTCTCACCACAGGAGAAAGAGAGAACCGCATTTCAGAATGCCGCGCTGGAATTGAAAAAGCAAAGAAAGTAGAAGCGGCAAACAAAGACAGTATTTCAAAACTGATTGCAGATGCAGAAAGCTATATCAAAGCACATTATGACAGCGAATATTTTCAGCCGGTAAAAGAAAGCTGTGCACAGGAAAAAGCTGCAGCACAGGAAAAATACAAACAGGCTGTTGCCCAGCTGGAAAAAGAACATCAGGCAACCATGGCAAAACTGACAGATCATCAGGAACAGAAAGATGAAAAGTATGTACACAAAAACCGTCTTTTTGATGCCAAGATGACACTGGCAAAGGATCTGCAGGATGTAAAAGACCGCAGACATGCAGCGTTTAACTACAAGTATCATCTGCTGGATCTTCTGCGTATGTCAAAGTTCTCTTTTGCAGAGACACAGGCACAGAAATGGGAAAACTACAAGTACAACTTCAACCGCAGATCTTTCCTCCTTCAGAATGGTCTGTATATTGTCATTGTACTGATCTTTATTATGCTGTGTATCATCACACCAATTATTAAGCATACACCGCTTCTGACAACCAATAACGTACTGAATATTCTGCAGCAGGCATCACCGCGAATGTTCCTGGCTCTTGGCGTAGCAGGTCTGATCCTGCTGGCAGGTACCGACCTTTCCATTGGACGTATGGTTGGTATGGGAACAACAACAGCGACGATTATCATGCACAAGGGAATCAACACCGGTTCCGTATTTGGTCATGTATTTGACTTTACAGGACTTCCGGTAGGCGTCAGAGTCGTATTTGCAGTATTTATGTGCGTACTGCTGTGTACCTGCTTTACTACCATCGCAGGATTTTTCGCAGCAAAATTTAAGATGCATCCGTTCATCTGTACAATGGCAAACATGCTGGTAATCTTCGGTCTGGTAACTTATTCTACCAAGGGTGTTTCTTTCGGATCTATCGAATCTAACATTCCTTCCATGATTATTCCGAAGATCAATAACTTCCCAACCATTATTCTCTGGGCAGTGGCAGCAATTATCATTGTATGGTTTATCTGGAACAAGACAACATTTGGTAAATACCTGTATGCAGTCGGTGGAAACGCAGAAGCAGCAGCAGTTTCCGGTATCTCTGTATTTAAGGTTACTCTGGGAGCCTTCATGATGGCAGGTGTTCTGTATGGATTCGGTTCCTGGCTGGAATGTATCCGTATGGTTGGTTCCGGATCAGCAGCATATGGACAGGGCTGGGATATGGATGCCATTGCAGCCTGCGTAGTAGGTGGCGTATCCTTTACCGGTGGTATCGGTAAGATCTCAGGTGTAGTAGTAGGTGTGTGCATCTTTACAGCACTGACTTATTCTCTGACTATTCTGGGTATTGATACCAATCTTCAGTTCGTATTCTCTGGTATTATCATTCTGGTAGCCGTTACACTGGACTGCCTGAAATACGTTCAGAAGAAATAACATCATATTTTATGACAGGCAGAGGCACGGAATGCATCCGAACGGGCGCATGAGTGCCTCTGTTTTAGTGTACGAAACACAGGGAATCTGATATACTGAATAAAACAGAGAGTAAATGATCAGACAGGAAAAACAGTGGGGGAAAGCAGGAATGTATACAGTACTTCTGGTAGATGATGAAGATGATGTAACACAGATTATTATGAAGAAAGTTCCGTGGGAGGATATGGGATTTTCCGTTGTGGGACTGGCAAATAATGGAGTAAAGGCACTGGAACTGGTGGAAGAGTATCAGCCGGATGTGGTAATGACAGATATTCGGATGCCTTATATGGATGGAATGGAACTGTCAAAGAGAATTCGGGCAGAATTCCCGACAACAAAGATTCTTCTCTTTACCGGTTTTGATGAATTTGAATATGCCAAGGAAGCCATACATCTGGAAGTGGATGAATATATTCTCAAGCCGCTGAATTGTGCGGAACTGACGAAAGTTTTTCAGAAGCTGAGAGAAAAGTTAGACGCTGAGATCAGGGAAAAGAGAAACGTGGAGACTCTGCAAAAATACTATACGGATTCGCTTCCGCTCCTGAGAGCCAACTTTTATACAGCACTCATAGAAGGGTGGCTGACCAGGGAGCAGATTGACAGATATCTCAGAGATTACCAGATTACTTTTACGCAGCCACATGTCTGCTGCCTGGTGATCCACACGTCGGCAACGCAGATTCCGGAAGGAATGACTGCCATGCTGGTGACTGCTTCTGTAGAAAAACAGGCACAGGAATACCTGGGAGAAAAATGGAAAACAAAGAGTTTTTCTTATATGGGAAATACTGTGTTGATTGCAGAACTGGAAAAAGAAGGGGATGTGGCAGTGCTGACAGATGACTGTGACCGATTCTGCAGATATGTGCACCGTATGATCGGTGCAGTGACAACAGCAGGAATCGGAAAAGTATGCGATTCGCTGATGGAACTGTCAGATTCTTACAATGGCGCCAGAGAGGCTGTTTCTTACAGAGGAATTTACGGTGCAATACGGGCAATCAATATCCGTGAAATTGCGCCGAAAGAAGATTACAGCTCTACCGGGGCACCGGGAGCAGAATTGTCACAGCTTTTTAAGAAAATCCGTCTCGGAACAGAAAAAGAAGTGACAGAAGCGGTAGACCGTTATGTAGAACAACTGACCATTCATGGAAAATCCATGCTTCAGCATCACATAGATATCATGGATCTGATCAGTGATTTTTACCGTTTTGCGGCAAACAATGAGATTGCAGACAGGGAAACGGAGAAAGATATTGGTCAGTTATACAGTCATCTGATGGATATGGATCCGGCGGCTCTCAGGGTCTGGATACTGGAACACAGTCTGGAATACCGCAGCCGTCTGATTATTGCACGAAACAGTTCTACCAGAAGCTTTGTGCAGAGAGCACAGGAATATGTGCAGAACAGCTATGCCGATGAAAATATTTCACTGGATCAGGTTTGTGATCTTCTTGGCGTATCGAATTCTTATTTTTCGACGATTTTTAAAAAAGAGACAGGACAGTCTTTTGTAGGCTACCTGACAGGATATCGGATGGAACAGGCGGCAAAACTGCTGATTGAGACAAATGAGAAGAGCTATATCATAGCGCAGAAAGTAGGATACACAGATTCGAATTATTTCAGCTATGTTTTCAAACGCCATTTTGGTGTGGCACCAAGTAAGTATCGGACAGAACATGCAGAGGAAGCAGGAACATGAGATATCTGAACGAAAAATGGAAAATATTTCAGAGAAGAGTCGGCAACCGCAGTTTCCGGTTTATGATCTCCATGTCTTTTACGTTCGTGGCACTGACAGGCATGGTACTCATCACCGCTGTTTTGCTGAATCGCTATGAGAGAACACTGGAGCGACAGGTATTGGCTGACAGTCAGAAACTGATCGGGCAGGTGGAGATTAATCTGAATACGTATCTTCGGTCTATGATGCGCAGCTCCGATGCGGTGTATTACAATGTAATAAAGAAAGTTGATTTTGATAAAGGTGACATTTCCGAGGAGTTAAGCCTTTTGTATGAAGCGAACAAAGATAATCTGGTAAGCATAGCCTGCTTTACCAGAGATGGGGAGCTTCTGGGGGCAGCACCGGTGGGAAGCCTGAAAAAGAATGTGAATATTACCACACAAAGCTGGTTTGAGGACGCATCGGACAAGATGGAAAATCTGCATTTTTCAGATCTGCATGTACAGAATATTTTTGAAAATAAAAGTGGCAGATATTACTGGGTAGTTTCTCTGAGCCGGGGAGTGGAACTGACCAATGACGGAAAAATGTCTGGTGGAATTCTTCTGGTGGATATGAATTTCAGTGGAATCCAGCAGCTCTTTACAGAAGTAAATAATGACGGAAAAGGTTATGTTTATCTGATAGGACGAGATGGGGAGATTATCTATCATCCCAGACAGAATCTGATTTTTTCCAACATTATACAGGAGAATAATCAGACAGCCAGCACATATGATGAGGGGGTACACAACGAAGAATTCCAGGGAGAACAACGAGTAGTTGTGGTAAAAACTGTGGGTTATACCGGATGGAAAATTGTCAGTGTAGTATCAAAAGAAAGCCTGTTCAGTGATCTGAATCAGACAAGGATGATGGCACTGTTGAACCTGGTACTGGCTATTTTTTTAATGATTTTTGTCAATCAGTATGTAGCGGTGCGCATTACAGATCCATTGAAAAAACTGGAAAAATCCATTCAGGGAATTGAGATGAAGCAGCAGCCTGTGGTATATATCGGCGGCCCTCCGGAGATACAGCATCTCGGTCTGACGATCCGTTTTATGGTGGAGGAATTACAGGAACTTACCGATAAGATGGTAAAGGAGCAGGAGGAAAAGCGTAAGAACGAACTGGATGCCCTTCAGTCCCAGATCAATCCACATTTTCTGTATAATACACTGGACTCGATTATGTGGATGATTGAGAGTGAGCGGTATGAGGATGCGGTATCGATGGTGCAGGCATTGGGACGGCTTCTCAGAATTAGTCTCTCCAGAGGAAAAAATGTAATCTCTGTAGGAGATGAACTGCAGCATGCAAGAAGTTATCTGGCAATTCAGAAATACCGATATAAGAATAAATTTACCTCATACTTTGAGGTGGAACCTGATATAGAACAGTACAAAACAATCAAACTGGTAATACAGCCATTGATAGAAAATGCAATATACTATGGTATGGAATATATGGATGGCGAAGGGGAGATCCACATCCGTGCTTATACCAGAGACCAGGATCTGTATCTGGAAGTAGAGGATAACGGGCCGGGGATGCCAGAAGACCAGGTCGAACATCTCCTGACAGGCGGTGAGAAAGCACGGCAGAAAGGATCCGGAATCGGACTGAAAAATGTGAACCAGCGTATACAGCTTTATTTTGGAACACAATATGGACTGGAAATAGAAAGTGAACCGGATGAGGGCACTGTAGTGAGAATTCATATTCCAAAGACCACGGAAGAGGAGGCGGGAGAGCAGAGATGAAAGAAAAAAACAGACGCAAGTATCCGATTCTCCTGGCAGCCGCAGTACTGGTTCCTGTTACCGTATATGGATATATTACGGAAACGGTTCAGAAAAACGAGAAAAAATTATATTCCGTAGTTCTCTATCAGGATGAAGAAAATGAGTGGGCAATGTTAGAGGCAGGTGCAGAGCAGGCAAAAGACGATGCCAGAATTATGATCAACTATGTGCATCTGGATGCAAATAACACGACGGAAGATGAGGTTCTGGCAATACAGAGAGAAGCGGAACTGGGGACCTCCGGTGTACTTGTGGCATGCAGCGAAAAGGAGAAGATGAAGGAAGAACTGAAAAAAAGCAACATATCAGTTCCAATAGTTTTTATAGAAAGCGGAGCCGATGAGGAATATCCTGTGATTCGGGCAGATGATTACCAGATGGGAAAGACACTGGGAAAGAAAGTGTTGAGCGAAATGCTTCCAGAGGACGGACCGGTTATTATTCTGGGAGAAAGAATGGACAGGGACAGTATGCAGAGCCGTTACCGTGGCGTAACAGATGCATTAAAAGCATCCGGAGAAGAAATTGAAATAATAGATGAAACCGGAAAAAAGACAGAAGAGATCATGGACGTGGCAGTGGAGGTTCTGCAAAGCAACGGAAAAGCGGTAACACTGGATAAGTATTCCACAGAGCAGATTTCCTCTCTGTGGGAAGAATATCAGAGCTATTCACAGAGAAAAAAGACAAGACTGCAGATATATGGAATTGGTAACACAGCGACAACAGTGAATGATCTGGATAATGAGAATCTGGCTGCGCTGGTCTATCAGAACGAATTCAGTATGGGATACCAGGGAATTATGGCACTGACGGAAAAGCGTGAAGCAGACTGGATGAATGAAAATATCCATATTTCATATAACATTGTTACAAAGGAAACCTTGTATGACGAGGAACATGCAAGGCTCCTGTTTCCAAACAGTTGACGGGGAGAAGGTATGAACAGAAAAATGCTGGGGGGACTGGTCCTTACACTTGGCGCAGCCATGGCGCTTGCAGGATGCAGTTCACAGGAAAAAAACGGAAAAGCAAATCAGAAAGTTCTGCGGATCGGAGTCAGTTCCTATGATCAGTACGATACATTTGTATCGGAACTGATTTCCTGTTTTCAGAATTATGCAAAAGAGAAAGAAAAGGAATGGGGAATTACCATAAGCCTGGATATCCGATACGCGCAGCGAAGTCAGATGGTGCAGAATGGTCAGATGGATGATTTTATCGATGATCAGGTAGATATTGCCTGCATTAATCTTGTGGATCGTACGGATGCATCCGGTATTATAGAAAAAGCCAGGAAAAGCCAGACTCCTGTAATCTTTTTCAACAGAGAACTGGTAGAAGAGGATCTGGACCGCTGGGACGAACTTTATTATGTGGGAGCAGATGCCTATGAATCAGGGCGTCTGCAGGGCAAAATCCTTGTGGAAGAATGCAGAAAAAATTTTGACAAAATTGATAAAAACAAAGATGGTATACTGCAGTATGTCATGTTAGAAGGAGAAGCGGGACATAATGATTCTCTTGCGCGAAGCATGGCGGTAATTGAAGAAATCACAGAAAGCGGTTACATGGTTGAAAAACTGGCAGATGAGATTGCAAACTGGAATCGGGATCAGGCGGCAACCAAGATGCAGACATTTCTGGATACATACGGAGAAGAAATTGAAGTAATTCTGGCAAATAATGATGATATGGCACTGGGGGCGGTGGATGTTCTGACAGAAGCAGGATTAAAACCAGGTGATACTGACTGGCCGGTAATCCTGGGAATCGATGGAACCAGTGTGGGACTGGAAGTGGTAAAAAAAGGAGAACTTCTGGGAACCGTTCTCAATGACGGAGAAGGACAGGCACATGCTATGCTGGAACTGGCCTATGCGCTTGCAACCCAAAATGAACTGCCAGAAGAATACCAGCTTAAGGATGGAAAATACATCAGACTGCCATACCGTAGTATCACAGCAGAATAATAAGCTGGATGATGCGAGAAATTGGGACAAAAAAAGCACTGGCATCGAGAATTTAAGCAAGCTAAGATCTCGATGCCAGTGTATTACATGTGTAAGACTTCTTCCCAGATTTCTTCCACAACAGGGATTCCAAGCTCCTTGTTTTCTATCATCGTATGTAGTGCAAGCTCGCCTGGATAGTATACTTCGCCGCCTTCTTTGATTGGCTCGGAAGATTTCACATCAGCAAGGATGGCATCAATGATAGCATCGGTCTCTTCTGCAGTGTTGAACCGGGAAGGATCAATGGCAATCATGATCTGGGTCAGTCCCACCTCGTCATCAAAGGTACCGATCTTAGACACAGAATTCCCATTGGAGAGCACCGTTGCGATCAGGTCAAGAACAATAGACAGTCCGCTGCCCTTCCAGTATCCCATTGGCAGTACGCGCCAGGTCTTCTCGATCTCAGCAGGATCGGTAGAAAGATTGCCTTTCGTATCATAACCGCCAGGTACCGGGAGCTGAGTGCCCTGAAGTTTACACTGTTCGATTTTTCCATAAGAGAACTGAGACACCGCACAGTCCAGTACCACATGTTCTCCATTGGATCTTGGGACAGACATGACCAGAGGATTATTGCCAATTTTCCGATCCTTGCCGCCCCAGGCTGGCATGTTTGGCATAGTATTAGACCAGCAGATGCCGATACATCCCTGATCTGCGGCCAGCCATCCATAGGTACCACCGCGCATCCAGTGATTGTTATTACCAAGGGCTACGATGCCGGCACCGTTTGCCCTGGCCAGTTCACAGGCACGATCCATGGCACGTTTGGCATTCAGCGGGCCGAAGCCACGGTGTCCATCCCAGCGCTCCATGATCCCCATACTTATTTCACAGGTCGCTCTGGCTGCAGGGTCAATACTTCCTTTTTCCAGGTAGCTGACAAATCTTGGAAAACGATTCAGCCCATGAGAATAAACCCCGGCAAGACTGTTTTGTGCAAAAATCGTTGCAGCATCAGCAGCATCCTCAGGAAGAAATCCTTTCTTTTCCAGGACTCTTGTAAACTCTTTGACCATATCTTCATATTTGATTCTCATAATACATGCTCCTCTCAATGAAATATGAAAACGCTTTCAGATAAAACTATTATATCCTGAATTTTCAAGAAGTCAATCTTTTTTGATAAGAAAGAAAAATACTATGAAATTCAACAAAAATGTAAGTGAAATCTCAGGAAATATTATGAAAGCGTTTTCCATAAATTTTCTTGAAAAATGAAATGTGATGTGATACACTGCAAGAAATAATGACAGACAAAAAAGGATATTCCCTGGAAAAGGGGAATAGTGTCAGGATCAGGGCCCGGAGCAGCGAAACAAGAGAGGATCTGACCCCGGAAAAAGAGAAGAATGTCAAAATCAGGGCCCGGAGCAGCGAAACAAGAGCGGATCTGACCCCGGAAAAAGAGAAGAATGTCAAAATCAGGGCCCGGAGCAGCGAAACGAAAGCGGATCTGACCCCGGAAAAGGAGAAAAATATCAAAATCAGGGCCTAGAGCGGTAGGAAAAGAAGATTTATACCCCGGAAAATTGGGAGAATGATAAATCCGCGGCTACCAGCACGGAAATGATAGAAAACAAGGTATAGTATCGGGAGAGAAAGAAGAATATGAATATTTACGATATTGCCAAAGAGGCCGGTGTCTCGATCACCACGGTATCTCGTGTGATCAATCACCGGGAACAGGTGAATGCAGTAACAAGAGAACGAGTGGAAAAGGTGTTAAAAGCACACAATTACAAGCCCAATGCCACAGCCAGGAATCTGGTGACCAAGTCTTCCAGAACGGTTGCAGTGTTAACGATAGATATTCGGGAACCGCATTATGCAAGAACGGCATATACGATTGAACGAGAGCTGAGTCATCGGGGGTATGAAGCGATCATTTGTAATACCGGAGGAGAATTGAAGGAGACGGAACGTTATCTGCAGTCTCTGATGGAAAAGGATGTGGATGGAATCATACTGGTTGGTTCGGTATTTAATGAAATTGGAAAAGATGACAGAATCAGGGATATGCTGAAGACTTTTCCAGTGGTGCTGGCCAATGGAAAACTGGATCTGAAGCGTTCTTATTCTGTATTGGTAGATGATCAATATGGCATCGGGCTATCAGTGGATTATCTGGTGGAAAATGGACACAGTGAAATCTGCTATTTTATGGATCTGGATACCGGAAGTGCCAGAGAGAAGAAAACAGGATTTATTCAGAGCATGAAGAAGCATGGTCTGAAATGTGGGCAGAAACAAGTGATCAAGGTGGCGCACTCTGTGGAAGGTGGACGGATTGGTGTTCAGCAACTGATAGAAGAAAAACGACAGGTGACAGCTATCGTATGTGGCAATGATGAGATTGCGGTTGGAGCAGTAAAAGAGTTGACCAGTCGGGGAATCAAGGTACCGGAGCAGATTTCAGTAACCGGGTATAATCATTCAGAATATGCCAGGATCTGCCAGCCGGAACTGACCACCATCGACAACAAGCCAGAGCTGGTGGCCATGTTATGTGTACAGCTGGTGATCAGTCTGATTGAAAAGACAGACAGCTATTCTTCCGGGGTAATCCGGCCGGAACTGGTGCCGGGGAAGAGCGTTGCGCAGGTATTATAGTTAGAGGCTTTTGACTACAACATCATTAGAATAGAAAAAGGAGGAAATAGTTTATGCAGATGACATTTCGCTGGTATGGAGAAGGAAATGACAACATCACTCAGGATATGATCCGCCAGATCCCGGGAGTGACGGGACTGGTATGGGCGCTTCATAACAAGCAGCCAGGCGAGATCTGGGAAGTGGCCGAAATCGAAGAGGTGAGAAAACAGATTGAAGGCCACGGATTCCATATGGATGTGGTAGAAAGTGTGAATGTACATGATGATATCAAAGTGGGACTTCCGACCAGAGACAAATATATTGAAAATTATAAGACCACGCTGAGAAATCTGGCGAAGTTCGGCGTTAAAGTAGTGACCTATAATTTTATGCCGATTTTCGACTGGACCAGAACAGACTTGTTTCATCCACTTCCGGATGGATCTAATGCCCTATATTATGAAAAAGCAAGAATACAGGATGATTATAAAGAAATGGCACAGTACATTCTGGAAAATCTTCATGGCATGACATTCCCAGGATGGGAGCCGGAACGTATGGCGAAGCTGGATGAATTGTTTGCACTGTATCGTCCGGTGACGAAAGAAAAACTCTGGGAGAACCTGAAATATTTTCTGGAGCAGCTGATGCCGGTGTGTCATGAGACGGGTATCAAGCTGGCAATTCACCAGGATGATCCGCCATGGGACATTTTTGGCATTCCGCGTCTCCTGGTAGATAAAGAATCCATTGGACGTTTCTTGTCTATGGTGGACGATGAATATAATTGCCTTTGCCTCTGCTCTGGTTCATTGGGAGCCAATCCGAACAACAATGTTCCAGATATTATACGCACGTATTGTGACCGAATTGCATTTGCACATATCCGAAACGTAAAACATTATGCAAACGGTGATTTTTCGGAAGTATCCCACAGAGACTGTGATGGAGATACACAGATTCTGGAAATCATGAAGGCATATCATGACTGCGGATACAAAGGATATATCCGCCCGGATCACGGACGCCATCTGTGGGGCGAAGAAAAACAGTGCCGTCCGGGATATGGATTATATGACCGGGCACTGGGAATCATGTATTTGCTTGGATGCTGGGATATGCTGGATCGCATGGATGGAAAATAGCAGATGGTAGTCAGTCTGAGGACTGATCCACCTCGCCAAGACGGATAAAAAAGACCTCGGAGTTTGCACCTCCGGGGTCTTTTGCTGCGGTTTGAGGATTATAAAGCAGTAACAGCTCACAAGATTATTATGCAAAACAGGGAGATACTGTTACTGCAGAGAAAACAGTTGCAATTTTGTATACATTGGCAGATAAATTCCTCAAAGGAATGGAGTTACAGGAAATTAAGGTGGTGTCGATGATGCGACTGGATGATTTACAGAAAGCAACAGAAGATAAAGAATACTATGAACAGTTAATAAAAGAATATAATATTATTTAAAATGAAGAATCAGCCGGATGTTTTTCTACATCTGGCTGATTTTTCATCAGTACAGAATAATAAATATGCACTTAACGTGAAGCCTGAACAGAAGTATTTTTCCGGTACTGATTTGGTGTTATCCCCATTTTCTTTTTAAATATAGTGCAAAAGTATTTAGCATCGGAATAACCGGTTTTTCTGGCAATTTCATTGATCTGAAAGTTGGTTTCGGACAGCATGATCTGAGCCTGTTCCAGACGGTAATTATTCAGATAATCAATAAAGTTTTCATTTGTTTCCTGAACAAAGAGTTTGCTGAGGTATTGTGGTGTAATAGCCAGATAATCCGCAACACTACTAAGAGAAATTGGCTCGGAAAAATGGTCTTTTACGTAAGTGATGGTTCGCTGCACGAGCTTGGAATAATGCTGTTCAGCATGCTGTAGAAAGCGTTCGGAGGAAAAGTAGTCACTCAGACAGGCTTCAATACCGGACATGGTGACAGTTTTGCGGATAGAGTTTACCGCATTATGTCCGGTTGTATCATAAGAGGCAGTTTTTACAATGCTGATGGCGGCTGTGTTCAGAATCACATTTGGCGCATAGCCGTTTTTCTGCATTCGATGAAGATAATCCAAAATGAAGTCATGACAGGCAGCATAATCTTCAGTGAAAAAGAGGCGTTGAATTTTTTGTACATAGGCTTCAAGGTCATGTGGTTTGCGTGTGTCCGGATATTGCATTTTGGTATCAAATGCAAAGAAAGAACTATGGTAGCTGATTGACCATGGAATACAGGACTGTAGCAGCTGATATTCTTCCAGAAGGGAAGTGATCTGCTCGTTATTTTTCACAGTATAAATACAGGTGCAGAAAGAATAGTCCTTTAACTGGGAGGCGAACCAGGAGATCCTGGAGTGCAATATCTTATGATCTGGAAAACCAAACAGAATGCCCTTATAATGGGAATCTTGCAGGGCAATATAATAAGCATCCGAGAAAGATTGTATGGCAGCTTTTACGGATCTTGGAAGGTGTTCTTCCTGCTCCAGATAGACGACTGCGAGAAAATAATCCGTATAATTCCGGGTAGTTAAAAAGGAATCCAGAAATACCTGATCATCTTCAGACAGCAGATAAAGCTTGGATATTTGGCCGCTTTGCAGCAGAACCGCCTGATCTTCGTGGCGGATTCTGGACAGGAGATCCTGGATCTTGTCCAACAGTTCGGTTGGATTGACCGGCTTCAGCAGATAGGTGTTCACGCCAAGTTCAATTGCTTTCTGAGCATATTTGAATTCTGCGAATCCGGACAGGAGGATTACATGCCCGGAAAACTCTTTTTTTCGCAGCTGTTCCAGCATGGACAGGCCATTCCACTCCGGCATCTGAATATCAGCAATGATGATATCCGGCGTAAGCTGCAAGGCTTTCTCATATCCGTCTTTTCCGTTGATGGCAGAATAAATGGTACAGTTTTTTAGATGTTGTATCAGTAACTGATAAATGCCTTCTCTGGATGTAACTTCGTCTTCAACAATTAAAATAGTATACATAGTCTTTACTCCATTTCTGACAGTGGTATAAATAATTTAAAACAGGTAGTGTGGTGATTGGATGCAATCATAATTTTACTGCCCTTATAGTAGGTATGCATACGGCACATGACATTCATCAGACCGATGGATTTGGCTGTTTCAATACGGTACCAGTCTGGGCTGGACAATATGGTACGCAGTTCCTGAAGCCTGGCTTCAGATACCCCTTTCCCGTTATCTGTAATCGTTATTTTTAAAAATTGATTTTTCAGGAGCTGATAACGAATCTCAATATGACAGTTTCGGTTCAGTCCGTCAAATCCATGTACCAGAGAATTTTCCAGAATCGGTTCCAGCAAAAGTTTATGAATCCGGAGCTGGTCAATAGATGGATCCTGAATGAAAAGATCATAAGAAAACTTGTTATGAAAACGTATTTTCTGCAGTTCCAGATATCGGTGAATCCAGTCGATATCGCTTTTCAGGGGAACCACCTGGTTAATACCGTATACAGTGTACCGGAGAATGGAAGCCAGACCGGTGAGCATTTCGCTGACATCCATGGCACCCTCCTGAACGGCTGTCCAGTTAATGGTATCCAGTGTATTAAAGATAAAATGAGGATTGATTTGTAGTTCCAGAGATTTCAGCTCCGCTTCATAGGTTTTCTGCATCTGAAGTTTATTTTCGTTCAGCAGATGCCGGATATTTGAAATCATACGATTGTAGGATTGCTCGATCTGTCCAATCTCATTCTTGCGAATATCGGTCAGTGGAGGTCCCAACTGATTGTCTGTGCTCTGATCCATAGTATGTGCAATATGTTCAATCGGATGAAGGATCTGCTTTCCGATCATGATATAAAAAATCAACATTAGCAGGCTGATAAAGAGTAGTGTCAGCAGAGCGAAAGTAGTCCACAGCTGAACCAGATGCCGGTTCTGGAGACCGTAATCAATAAAGTTGTAAATAGTCATATTCAGCTTGTCAGTGTCCATTTCTGTGCGGCTGATATGTTTGGCTGAATCAGCATATTCCGGTATATCAGAAATCTGTTCCCCCCAATGCTGTGCTTTGTCACAGATGACGGAACCATCCTGAAGAAAAAGCACTCTGGATGTATAAGGGTAGATCTTGGAGTTTTCATCATTTAATATTTTATTCAGTTTAGAAGCATCAATAAACAGGATCAGAGTACCGGTGATGTGGACTTTTTCATAATGGATAACACCGCCGCCCAGATAAAAAACAGATTGCTGCAGAGAGGCATCTGTAGCATTGATACTGCCTGCGGTACATTTTGGCGAGGACCCCAGCTGCTCATTCAGTTCCAGATAGTGTTTAGAAAAATAGTCAGAAATATACTGATATTTTTCCCGTTTTTGTGAGTAAAAGTAGGATACTTTATTGGGAGCAATGACTCCCACGCCCTGAATCTCCGGATACAGCAGTACATCGGACATGACAACCGTATCCATAGTATCTTTGATTCTGCGGTAGATCATGGTATCCGGACTGGTGTTATTCAACTGATCCAGACTGCTTAAAAAAGCAGAATCTGTGGAGATATTAAAGTATACATCCTTATAGGCAGAAAGCTGGGCGTTCAGAAGTGCAGTGCTCTGCTTCAGGTTCTCATCCAGAATGTCCTGATTCTGCTGATGCGTTACGGCAGAAGTGGCGATAACGTTGGCGGCCTGCAGTGCCATGGTAGGGATCAGGATAAAGGCTACAAGTAAAATCAGGATATTAATGCGGATATTGGACTGGTATTTTTCTTTTAAAATTTTTAACATAGCAGTATCTCACTTCCGAAATATCGTTTAAAATATATCATAGATTTTCTAAAATATATCATTTCTTAAGCAAAATGACAAGATATATTAAAATATTGGAACTTTATTTGATTAAAATAACAAACCTTTCTTAAATAGTTGAAATTTTCGCGCGCAGGAAAATGAAGTATACTTTTGGTATCAAAGATGAACGAGAGAAACATAAAAAGGAGGGTTTTTACAAATGAAAAAAATGTTTAAAAAGGTGTTAACAGCATCTGTTGCAGCGGGAATCATGTCAGCAATGATGGCAGCAGGAGCAGCTGCAGATGATCCGACAACCATTGAAATGTGGTATCACATCTCACCTGATCAGGCAACCGTATTGCTGGATATGATTGATCAGTTTCAGGAGGAGAACCCGGATATCAAGGTTGAGACTCAAAGCGTTGCTTTTTCTGAATTAAAGAAACAGGTTACCATTGGAGTAGCAGCAGATGAATTACCGGATGTAACCTTATGTGATACCGTAGACAATGCATCTTTTGCAGCAATGGGAGCAGCCAAAGACATCACAGAAGAAGTAGAGGCATGGGGCGAGATTGATAATTACTTCGAGGGACCTCGAAATTCTGCAATGTACGAAGGAAAATATTATGGTGTTCCATATTACAGTAACTGTCTGGCAATCATGTATAACAAAGACATTTTGGATGAAATGGGAGTGGAATATCCGACAGCGGACTGGACCTGGGATGACTTCAAGGATGCGGTAGCAAAGACCACAACCGATGATCATTATGGATTGACCATGTCACTGATCAAGTCAGAAGAAGGAACCTTCAATGTGATTCCATTTATCTGGCAGGCAGGTGCAGACTATGATTCTATGGATTCAGACGGAGCAAAAGAAGCACTGACCATGATCAATGATTTCTATCAGAATGGTTATATGAGTAAGGAACTGATCTCCATGACACAGGCAGATATGTGTGCATCCTTATTCGCAACCGGAAAATCTGCATTTATGGTAGGTGGTTCCTGGCTGAAGACTAATATTGCAAATGAGAATCCGGATCTGAATTACGGAGTAGTGACATTTGCAAATAATCAGAATGCAGCATCTCCGATCGGTGGTGGTAATATCATTATGCTGAAAGAGGATCATCGTGATGCTTCCTGGAAGCTGATGGAATACCTGAGTGGAAAAGATAATTCCAGAGCATTCAGTGAGAGCGCCGGCTACATTTCATCCCGTGAAGATGCAGCAAATGAGTCTGAATTATGGAACTCCGATCCGATCTTATCTGTATATCTGGATCAGTTGAAAGTAGCGAGAGCAAGAGGCCCTCACGAAAGATGGCCGGAGATCTCATCTGCAATTCAGACCTGCTTCCAGGGAATCCTGGCGGGAGAAACTGATGTAGACGAAGCCTGCACAAAAGCAGCAGCAGACATTTCTGAAATTATTGGCTAAATAGATTATGAATAAAGGGGAGGCAGAAAATTGTCTGTCTCCCTTTTCTGATAAGGAGAGTTGGATTATGGGTAAGATGAGTTATTTCAAAAAGAAAAAATTATCCTTTTTCTCGTTTGTGCTTCCAGCCGCAATCTTCATGACAGTCTTGATTATTTATCCGATTCTGTACAATGTGTATATGAGTTTTAAAAATGTGGATTTGATGAACTTTGCAACAGGTGAAAGTCATTTTATAGGGCTGGAGATGTACAAAGATATTCTGGGAGAAAAGGTGACCTTTACTGCAATTAAAAATACACTGGTATATACCATATTGTGTCTGTTATTCCAGTTTCCGATTGGATTTGCCATGGCTTTATTCTTCGGAAAAAGATTCAAACTGGCAAGTTTCCTGAGAGGATTTAATGTCATAGCCTGGATGGTGCCGATGGTAGCAGTAGCTGGTGTCTTCAAATATATGTTTAACAGTGATGTGGGAATTATCAATCAGATTTTGATGAATCTGCATATTATTCGCAAACCGATTGAATGGCTGGCTCATGGCAATACTTCTATGGCGGCGGTGGTAGTGGCCAATACCTGGAAAGGTGTTCCGTTTAATATGTTGCTTCTGGCTACTGCACTGACCACTTTACCGGCAGATTATTTTGAAGCAGCCAGCATTGACGGTGCAACCAAATGGCAGAGCTTTATATACATTACACTGCCACTGTTAAAACCAGCGATTATTTCTACATTGACGCTAGGATTTATTTACACATTCAAAGTGTTCGATCTGGTATATGTCATGACAGGAGGAGGTCCTGGTACTTCCACAGAGATGCTCTCCACATTGGCTTATCGTTATTCTTTCAGTGAATACAATTTCTCGAAAGGAGCAGCTGTTGCCAATATTCTGTTTGTATTACTGATGTTAGTAGGCGTTTTCTATATCAAGATGGTTATGAATGAAGATAAGGAGGAGGATGCGGTATGAAAAAGCATAAAAGAATGACTGACAAACAGAAAAGCATCCTGCTTTCTGTTATTGGTATTGTGATTACCATGGCGTTTTTATTTCCGATTTACTGGATGATTACCACAGCGATCCGCCAGCCGGGAGAGACTTTTATGAATCCGACCTTTTTTCCGAGAAGCTTTTCTCTGGAAGCATTTAAAATAGAAGCACATAACGGAGTTGGTCTGTTTACTTATATGAAAAACAGCGTAATCATTGCCTTTTCCGCAACGGTACTTGGGATTGTACTGTCGGTACCGGCTTCTTACGGTCTGGCAAGATTTAAAACAAGATTTGTGGCGATTCTATTATTTATCTTCCTGGTTGCACAGATGCTTCCAAGCTCTCTGATTCTGACTCCGTTGTTTATGACATTTAAAAAGCTTGGAATCTTGAATAATTATCTGAGTGCAATCTTATCGGATGCAACCTTAACGATTCCATTTTCTGTCATCGTGTTGCGGACCTATTTTAAGGATATTCCAAAGGAACTGGATGAAGCAGCTACTATTGATGGGTGTAACGCCTGGCAGACATTTTTAAAAGTGATGCTTCCGATCTGTAAGCCGGGAGTAGCGACTGCAGTAGCCATGTCCCTGTTTATGGCATGGGGCGATATGGTATTCTCTCTGACATTCCTGACAAAAGAAGAGCTGAAACCGATTTCTCTGATTTTGTATAAAGCTATGGGTGAACTGGGAGTCAGATGGGAGATTCTGATGGCCTATGCAACGTTAATTGTACTGCCAATTTTGATTATATTTATTTTCATGCAGAAATATATCGTATCTGGAATGACAGCAGGATCAGTGAAAGGATAAAAAGAGATGGCATATTATGTAATTCCAAAATTTGAAGGAAAAGTAGAAAACCAGAGATTAATCTGGGAAACAGCGGGAGAAATCGTATATATTGAGCCTTATGGGAAAGATGCAGTTCGCTTTCGAAGTTCCAAAAGTCTTCACATTGATGAAGACTTGAACTGGACACTTCTGGAGCCGGAGGGAAGTGCGGATTGCATCATTGAAATGAATGAGAAAATGGGAACTTTGATCAATGGAAGAATCAAAGTAACCATTACAGGGGACGGATCCGTTACTTATTATGATAATGAAACAGGAAAAGTGCTCCTGGATGAATATTGGATTGATGGACGGGTACATACGGCACCGCTTCGTAGGGCGCGGGAATACCGGGTGACATCCGGAAATCAGTTCAAGATGAGCCTGTATTTTAAAGCAGACCGGGAAGAACATTTTTACGGTATGGGACAGGATGCCAATGACTGCTTTGATCTGAAGGGCAGTACCGTGGAATTGTGGCAGAAAAACGGAAAATGTACGATACCGTACACCTATTCTTCTAAAGGCTATGGATTTATCTGGAATAATCCGGCGGTCGGCCGTGCAGAATTTGTAAATAATCATACCCTCTGGCATGCAGAATGTGCGAAGCAGATTGATTATATTGTGATTGCAGGAACCTCACCGGCTGATATCAATGAAAAATTTACAGCCATGATTGGTCGTGCACCGAAGTTTCCGCAGTGGGCAGCCGGTTTCTGGCAGTGTAAGCTGAGATATGAGACACAGGAAGAACTGCTGGAAGTAGCCAGAGAATATAAGCAGAGAGGACTGCCGATTTCCGTTATCGTGATTGATTACTTCCACTGGACCATGCAGGGAGAGTGGAAGTTTGATCCGGTGAGATGGCCGGACCCGAAAGCTATGGTAGAAGAACTGGAGAGCATGGGAATCAAGCTGATGGTATCCATTTGGCCGACCATAGATCCAAGAAGTGAGAATTATGAAGTGATGAAGAATCACAATTATCTGTTGCGGGGAGAAAAGGGTGTGGATGTGGTATTCATGTTCTTTGGACCTCAGACCTATGTGGACTGTACCCATCCGGATGCACAGAAATTCTTCTGGAACCGTGCAAAAGAGAATTATTATGATTATGGCATCAAGATGTACTGGCTGGATGAAGCGGAACCGGAAATGCGACCATATGATTATGATAATGTACGTATGTATCTTGGAAATGGTCAGGAAGTCAGCAATGCATACTGCGTAGGATATGCAAAAGCCTTTTACGATGGAATGAAGGCAGCGGGAGAAGAGGAAGTGTGTAATCTGATCCGCTGTGCATGGCTGGGAAGTCAGCGGTATGGTGCAGTATTATGGTCAGGAGATATTGCGTCCACTTTCGACAGCCTTCGTAAGCAGATCAAAGCAGGTCTGAATGTGGCACTGTGCGGTATCAGTTGGTGGACCACGGATATTGGAGGATTTATTAATGGTGATCCAGAGGATGAAGAATTCCGTGAGCTGATCGTCAGATGGTTCGAGTTTGGAGTATTCTGTCCGGTATTTCGTCTGCATGGCTTCCGCCTGCCATATCCGGAACGAGATATCCTGAATCCGGATGGCTACTGTGGATCTGGTGGACCAAATGAAGTCTGGAGCTTTGGCGAAACAGCATATCAGATTATTACAAAATACATGTTTTTACGTGAAAGAATGATTCCGTATATTATGGAGCAGATGGAATATGCTTCCCAGACAGGTACTCCGGTGATCCGGCCACTGTTTTTTGATTTCCCAGAGGACCAGAATCTGTATGAAATCGGGGATGAATACATGTTTGGACCAGATATTTTGGTAGCTCCGGTAGTAGAAAAAGGTTGCGAAAAAAGAAAAGTATATCTTCCAGAGGGAGCTACATGGATCGATGGCTGGACAAAGAAGACCTATCAGGGCGGAGAAATGACAGAAGTGGAGTCGCCTCTTGGAAAAATACCGGTATTTTATAAAAATGGCAAAGATCTGCATTTGTTTGATCACTGGGAGGAATAGAAAATGTTGTGGAAAGAAGAGATGGCATTGATTCGTAGAAGCGATAAAGAGTTGCTTCGGATAGAGCCATGGGGGAAAAATGGACTGAGAGTGCGTGCCACACAGTTAAATCGATTTCAAAGTAATGAAATGGGAGCACTTTTGGAGAAGCGAGAGTACAGTACTGATGCAGAGATCAGTATTCAGGAAGATACGGCAATGATTAAAAACGGAAAGATTTGCTGCGAAGTGCTCTGCACTGGAAAATTGAAATTTTATAATCAAAAACAAGAGTTATTAACAGAAGACTGTTATCGTAACAGATATGGAAAACAGGCACCGGGGGAAGCAAATAGTGCATTGGAATTTTTACCGCGAGTGTTTGTGCCACACAGAGGAACAGATAATTTTCAACTGACGGCCAGATTTGAAGCAAAAGACGGAGAAAAATTCTTCGGAATGGGACAGTATGCCTTTCCACATCTGGATTTGAAGGGCTGTGTGCTGGAACTGGCACAGAGAAATTCACAGGTAACGGTACCATTTCTGATGTCGAATCGAGGCTATGGTTTCCTTTGGAATAATCCGGCAATTGGAAAAGCGGCATTTGGAAGGAATATGACTGAGTGGACAGCTGATTCTACGAAGCAGCTGGATTACTGGATCTGTGCAGGAGATACACCGGCAGAGATCGAGGAAGAATATGCGGCTGTTTCCGGTAAAGTGCCCAAGATGCCGGAATATGCAACAGGTCTGTGGCAGAGCAAACTGAGATACCGCACGCAGGAAGAATTGCTGAATGTGGCCAGAGAGTATAAAAAAAGAGGGCTGCCTTTATCGGTGATTGTAATAGATTTCTTCCACTGGACGGCACAAGGGGACTGGAAGTTCGATCCAGAGTTCTGGCCAGATCCGGAAGGAATGGTAAAAGAGCTGGAAGATATGGGCATTAAGCTGATGATCTCTATCTGGCCAACGGTAGAGACAGGAAGTGAGAATTATGCCTATATGGAAGAAATGGGATATTTGATTCGGACGGAGGCAGGACCACGTATTGGCATCAAGAATCAGGATACCTATTTTGATGCGACCAATCCAGATGCCAGAGAATTCGTATGGCAGAAGATGAAAGAGCATTATTATGACAAAGGAATTCATTTGTTCTGGCTGGATGAATGTGAGCCGGAAGTAACGAAATATGAATATGATAATTACCGTTTTTGGCTTGGAAGCGACAAGGAGATTGGTAATCTGTATCCGAGAGAAAATTCCAGAATGGCATATGAAGGACGAAAACGGGAAGGTGAAGAGGAAATTGTAAGCCTTACCAGATGTGCCTGGGCAGGTTCTCAAAGATACGGTGCACTGGTGTGGACCGGAGACATTGCATCCAACTTTGAAAGTCTGAGAAATCAGGTGGCCAATGCGCTGAATATGGGAATCGCGGGAATGCCATGGTGGACCACCGATATCGGAGGCTTTCATGAAGGCAATACCGAAGATCCGGTGTTCCGGGAATGTCTGGTGCGCTGGTTCCAGTTTGCTACATTCTGCCCGGTACTGCGTATGCATGGATTTCGGGAGCCAAAGGTAGTGGAAGAAGGGCATCAGTTCATCATGGGAGACGCAGGAAGCTGGAAGTATACCAGTGGATCTCCAAATGAACTGTGGTCTTTTGGAGAAGAGGTCTATGAGATCCTGAAGTATTATCTGGAAATCAGAGAAAAGATCCGGCCCTATGTGAATGAATTGATGGAAGAGGCGCATACGAAAGGAACACCTCTTATGAGACCAATGTTCTATGATTATCCGGAACAGGAGGAAATGTGGAATATGGAAGATCAGTATCTGTTTGGTCCGGATATGGTGGTGGCACCGGTATTGTATGAAGGATGCCAGACACGGCAGATCTATCTACCGGAGGGGGAATGGTGTGACATTCATACTGGTGAAATATTCCAGGGAGAAAATTCTTATACAGTAGATACACCGGTTCAGAAAATACCAGTCTTTGTGAGAAAAGAAAGATATAACAGAAATTACTGTTGAGTATGTTTGGCAGTGTCGATAATTCATTTTTAATGAGTTATCGACACTGCTTTTGTCTATTATTCTATTTCATAACAGGTCTTTCATTCCTGTGAAAGAGCATAATTCTGAGATTTTTACAAACAGAGGTGGAAGAATATTGAAAAAAATGGTATGATAGAACAGATCTAGAGATTTTCTATCAGAAAGGATGCGGGATATGAAGAGATCAGAAATCAACACGGCATTGAAAAAGATGGAAGATATGGTAAACAGACTGAATTACTATCTCCCACCATTTTGCCAGTTTACTCCGGAAGAATGGAAGACAAAAGGACATGAGTATGACGAAATCCGGGACAATATGCTTGGATGGGATATTACAGATTTCGGACAGGGGAATTTTCAGAAGACAGGTTTTTCTCTGGTGACGATCCGCAATGGTAATCAGAAAATGCAGGATGTATATAAGAAGCCATACGCAGAGAAGCTGCTGTATCTGGATGAAGGACAGTATGCGATGAATCATTTCCACTGGTACAAGATGGAAGATATTATCAACAGAGGTGGTGGAAATATTCTGATCCGTGTATATAATTCACTTCCGGATGAATCCGTTGATAAGACTGGAGATGTGACGGTGCATACAGATGGTCTGACTCGTGTGGTTCCGGCTGGTACACAGATTCGCCTGACTCCGGGCGAGAGTCTGACGATTACCCAGGGTATGTATCATGATTTTGAAGTGGAGCCGGGAACCGGTGCGGTACTGATCGGTGAGGTCAGCCAGTGCAATGATGACACAACAGACAACCGTTTCAACCCTCCGGCAGGAAGATTTCCGCAGATTGAGGAGGATGAGCCGCCGTACAGACTGCTCTGTAACGAATATCCACCTGCCAGAGACTGAGAGATACGGAAAAATATAAAAACAAGGAGGCAGAGATGTTAGTTACATTAAAAGAGATATTGAAGATTGCAGAAGAAAAGAATATTGCAGTTGGCGCATTTAATGCCCCAAACCTGGAGTCTCTTCAGGCCGTAATGAGCGCAGCAGAGGAAGTACAGCTTCCGGTGATTATTCAGTTTGCACCGGTACATGAGACGTTTAATTTGCTGGCAGATATGGGACCACTGATGATGAGTTATGCAAAACGTGTGTCTGTGCCGGTATGTGTGCATCTGGATCATGGAGATACGGTGGAACGTGTACAGCAGGCCCTGGATCTGGGATTTACCGGTGTGATGATTGACGGCTCCACACTTCCATATGAAGAGAATGTGGCGCTCAGCAAAAAAGTAGTAGAGATGGCACATGCAGCTGGTGCTTCTGTAGAAGCAGAGCTTGGCTCGATGGGAAGAACTGAAACAGGAAGCGGAGAAGGCACAGGGGCTAACGATGAGACGAAGATCTATACGGATCCGGTACTGGCAAAGGATTTTGTTGCGCAGACAGGTATTGATGCACTGGCCTGCTCCTTTGGAACAACACATGGTATTTATCTGACGGAGCCAAAGCTGGATTTTGATGTAGTAAAGAATGTACGTACTCAGACTGGCGATATTCCGGTAGTTATGCATGGCGGATCTGGTGTCAGCCATGATGATTATCATACAGCGATTAAATCTGGTGTACGTAAGATCAATTATTTTACTTATATGGATGTGGCTGGCGGAAAGGTAGCTGCAGAAGCTGTAAAAGCGACAGCAGACGGAAAGCCATATTTCTTTACAGAGATGGCAACAAAGGCCAGAGAAGGAATGAAAGCAAATGTGATGGCTGCCATGAAGATGTTTGCATTGCAGGAATAGGCAGAAACAAAGATGTTTGGGAAAAATCAAAATAAAAATTAAAACAGAAAGGAGCAGCAGGGGAATGGCTAGAGAAAAAATATTATTTGTAACTTCAGAAGCAGTGCCGTTTATTAAGACCGGGGGTCTTGCCGATGTTGCAGGCACACTGCCAAAATACTTTGATAGAGAGAAATATGATGTACGTGTAATTTTACCGAAGTATGCATCTATGAAGGGCGAATGGAAAGACAAGCTTCAGTACAGAACGCATTTTGAAATGCAGCTGGCATGGAGAAATATGTATGTGGGAGTACTGGAGACGGAGATTGATGGAATTCCGTTCTATTTTATTGACAATGAATATTATTTCAGTGGTGGCTGGCCATATGAAGATATTCGCTGGGACATTGAAAAATTTGCATTTTTCTCAAGAGCTGTCCTGAGTGCGCTCCCGTCGATTGATTTCAGACCGGACATTATTCACTGTCATGACTGGCAGGCAGCACTGGTACCAGTATATCTGAACGATGCATTCCAGTCCAACCCATTTTATCAGAATATCAAGACTATCATGACGATTCACAATCTCAGATTCCAGGGAATCTATGATAAGAATATCATTCGGGATATCATTGGTATCTCTGACAGCTATTTTACACCGGATAAGCTGGAAGCATACGGTGATGTGAACCTTCTGAAGGGCGGTATTGTCTATGCGGATCGTGTGACTACTGTCAGTGAGACCTATGCAGAAGAAATTAAGACAGAGTTTTACGGAGAGAAGCTGGATAAGCTGCTGCAGGCACGTTCCAACGTGCTGACCGGTATTGTGAATGGTATTGACTACAATATCTTTAATCCGGAGACAGATATTCATCTTCCATATAAGTTCGACAAAGAAACTGTTACAACAGAAAAAGTAAAGAATAAAGTGGAACTGCAGAGGCAGCTTGGCTTAAGAGAAGATCCAAACGTGATGATGATCGGTATTGTGTCACGACTGACAGATCAGAAGGGATTTGACCTGATTGAATGTGTACTGGATGAGATATGTCAGGATGAAGTGCAGATCGTAGCACTGGGTACTGGAGAGGAACGCTATGAGAATATGTTCCGTTACTATGCATGGAAGTACCCTGGAAAAGTATCTGCAAACATTTATTATTCAGATGAGCTGTCTCATAAGATTTATGGCTCCTGCGATGCATTCCTGATGCCATCACTGTTCGAACCATGTGGACTGAGTCAGATCATGAGTCTGAGATACGGAACTGTACCGATCGTTCGTGAGACCGGTGGATTAAAAGATACCGTGATTCCGTTTAATGAATTCGAGAATAGTGGAACAGGATTCAGCTTCCGTAATTATAATGCACATGAAATGATGGCAACAGTACGTTATGCAGAGCGGATTTTCTATGATCAGAAGGAACAGTGGAATGATCTGGTAAAACGTGCCATGAAGGTAGATTTCTCCTGGAACGCATCAGCAGAGAAGTATGAGATCCTGTATGATCATATGCTGGGATGGTACTGGCCAAGAGGAGAAGAACAGGTGGAAGCAACGCAGCCGGCAGAGGCTGCAGAACTGACAGAGGTAAAAGCAGCAGAGGTGAAAGAAGCTGCACCTGCAGAGAAGAAAGCAGCAGCGAGAAAAACAACTGCCAAGAAGGCTACAGCAACCAAAACGACAACTAAGAAGACTGCTACAGAGAAGAAGACTACCACCAGAAGAACTACAGCTGCGAAGAAAAAAGCAGAAGAACTGAAGAAGGTAGAAGAGTCAGCGAAAGTGGAAGAACCGGAAAAGACTGCTGAGACAGCTGCAGCTGTTGAAGAAAAAGCACCGGTTAAGAAACGCACAACCAGAAAAACTGCGACTAAGAAGGCAGAGGAACCGGTAAAGGCAGAAGAGCCGAAAAAGGCAGAGGAACCAGTAAAGGTAGAAGAGCCGAAGAAGGCAGCGGAGCCAGTAAAGGAAGAGGAACCAAAGAAGGCTGCAGAACCAGTAAAGGAAGAGGAACCAAAGAAGGCAGCGGAGCCAGTAAAGGCATAAGAACCGAAGAAGGCTGCAGAACCAGTAAAGCCTGAAGAGCCAAAGAAGGCTGCAGAACCAGTAAAGGAAGAGGAACCAAAGAAGGCTGCGGAGCCAGTAAAGGCAGAAGAACCGAAGAAGGCTGCAGAACCAGTAAAGGAAGAAGAACCAAAGAAGGCTGCAGAACCAGAGAAGGTTGTAGAGCCAGTGAAAGCGGCTCCAGCGAAAAAGACTGGAAGAAAGTCCAGAAAGAAAAGATAAATAAGAGTTTCTGCACGGAGCTCTTTGCGAGAATAACTCTGGCAGAAATGCCAGAGTTATTTTTTGTCTAATGACATAAATAGAACAGGAGGAGCATACGTGCATTGGAACGTATCAGATAATAAAAATGGGGAATATTCAGAAGATAAGAGAACAACTGGATGGCCGGATATTAGAGACGATGGAAGATAAAATAACAGAAAGAGTAAAAGACAGCAGATTAATGGATAATTTCCTTACCAATGAAAAAATCCTTGATCGGATTTCCAGACATCTGGAGCCGATTGAGCAGATGAATGCGTATTATCGCTGTGCGATCATGGAGATTGAGACAAAATTCAAAGTGCTGAGTGAGCAGTTTTCTCTGAAATATGACCGCAATCCAATCGAGACCATCAAAAGCAGATTGAAGTCACAGGATAGTATTCTGAAAAAGATGAATCGAAAAGGAATCCCGGTGTCTCTGGAGGCAATGGAACGAGAAATTGATGATATTGCCGGAGTACGTGTAATCTGTTCTTTTGTGGAAGACGTATATATGTTGGCAGATTGTCTGCTACAGCAGGATGATATCACACTTCTGGAAAAGAAAGATTATATTAAGCATCCAAAAGACAGTGGATATCGTAGTTTACATCTGATCGTACAGGTGCCGATTTTTCTGCAAAATGAAAAACGTCCGATGAAAGTGGAAGTACAGATTCGTACTCTGGCTATGGATTTGTGGGCCAGTCAGGAACATAAACTACGTTATAAAAAACAGATTCCGGAAAATGAAGAAGAAGCCATCAGTCAGGAACTGGCAGAATGTGCTCAGATTCTGGCGTCGGTGGATAATCGAATGCAAAACCTGCGTGCAAAGCTGAGTGATTCCAGATTTCAGGAGGATGAGAGAAGACGGCCATGACATTAATGCAGTTAAATTATATTATTACGATTTCGGAGACAGGCTCTTTAAACAAAGCATCGGAGCTTTTATATGTATCACAGCCTTCGCTGACCAGTGCAGTGAAAGAACTGGAAAAAGAATTGGGGATTATAATTTTTAACCGCAGTGGAAAAGGTGTGACGCTGACCAATGACGGTGCAGAATTCCTGCTTCATGCCAAAGAAATCTATGGACAGTATCAGACGGTTATGGAAAAATATGGGAAAGGCGGCTCTTATAAAAAGAAGTTCGGAGTATCCACCCAGCATTATTCTTTTGCAGTGAAAGCATTTGTGGATATGGTAAAGAGCTATGATATGTCTCAGTATGAGTTCGCTATTCGTGAGACCAAAACCAGGGATGTGATCAGTGACGTCAGTACCATGCGAAGTGAGATCGGTGTGCTGTATCTGTGTGATTTTAACCGGAAAGCCATCCAGAAGCTGCTCAGCTCGGCTGGGCTGGAGTTCCATCATCTGATTGATTGTCAGGCTTATGTTTATCTGTGGAAGAATCATCCACTGGCAAAAGAAAAGTCCATTTGCTTTGAACAACTGGATCCATATCCATGTCTTTCCTTCGAACAGGGAGACAACGGCTCTTTCTATTTTGCAGAAGAGATTCTGTCCACCAACGAATATTCCAGAGTAATTAAAGCTAATGATCGTGCGACCATGCTGAACTTGATGGTGGGGTTGAACGGATATACGCTTTGTTCGGGTATTATCTGTGAAGAACTGAATGGCACAGATTATATTGCCGTACCATTTTCGGATGATGAATACAACCATAATACCACTATGGAGATAGGGTATATTGTGCGGAAAAACATGGCACTGAGTAATATGGGAAATCTGTATATAGAGAAGATCCAGAAATATCTGGGGATGAGATGAGACAACTTATCAGGGACGGGAAATTGCTCTTTTGAGCCACTTTCCCGTCCCTGATGATTTTACGCCCTGCTATATGCCTTGATTCCGCAGCAATAGGTGGCTGCTACGGAATAGTCATCTTCCAGAATGGCGAGATCGGCATCGTATCCGGTGCAGATTTTTCCTTTACGGTTGTCCACATTTAGAATCCGTGCAGGATTCAGTGTGCAGGCATGGATAGCAGTGAGTACCGGAACTCCGGCCTCTTCGATCAGAACACGCAGCCCCTGGTTCATAGCCATAGTGCTGCCGGCAATCGTATCACTGCCTGCCAGACGAGCCAGGCCGTCCACACCGACTTCGATATCATGTCCGCCCAGCTGATAATGTCCGCCAGCCGGTGCGTGTTTTACCCGGAGAGAATCGGAGATCATGATGCTGCGTTCCGGTCCCTTGGCCTGGAAGAAGATTCCAAGTGCAGCTGGATGGGAGTGATGTCCATCGCAGATGATTTCCCCATATAGATCATGAATGCGAAGGGCGGCACCTACCAGCCCTGGCTTGCGATGATGAAGTGGTGTCATACCGTTGTAAACATGTGTCATAGAAGAAGCACCGTTGGCCACAGCCATAAGTGCAGTCTCATAATCCGAAGAAGAATGTCCCATGCTGACAACGACGCCATGACGGGCGCAGTATTTCGTCAGTGCAAAATCTTTATCATGTTCCGGACTTAAAGTGATGTATTTAATCCAGCCCTTCGCTGCTTCCTGGTAAGCACGGAACTGAGCAATTGTTGGCGCTGCAATGGCTTCCGGAGGCTGAGCTCCTTTGTAGTCCATATCCAGGAACGGTCCTTCAAAATGAATGCCGAGAATCTCAGCCCCTTCATAGCCGTTTTCAATGACAGAAGCCACATTGGCGGCAGCTTTTGTCAGGACATCTGGCATCTGAGTAACCGTAGTTGGGAGAAATGCAGTAACCCCCTCTTCCGGAATATGGGAAGTCCAGTAGGCCAGACCCTTCGGATCTGCATCATTGGTGTCAAATCCATAGGCACCATGAGTATGAATATCAATAAATCCAGGAAGAATACGGTGATTTCCCCAGTCTTCATCGCACTGCTCTGTGCCCCATGGCAGAATCTTTACAATTTTCTGATCTTTCATCTCGATCTGTGCCGGAACAAACTGACCAGCGATCCAGACCCGTTTACTTTGTAAAATCATGTGATAACTCCCTTCATGATGACCAGTGGGGACGGAGTTTTCTGGCTCTTTAGAGCCAGAAAACTCCGTCCCCAACGGCTCATTCCATCTTACTCAAAGCTGCCTCATCAGCTACGATAGTTACGTCATTGTGAAGCTGAAGGATAGAAGCCGGAACAGCAGGTGTCACAGGACCCTGGAAAGCGGTCTTTACGATCTCGGCCTTGTCTTCGCCTGAGACAACCAGAAGAATCTTTTTCGCCTGCATGATGGTCTTGATTCCCATAGTGTAAGCCTGGCGAGGTACGTCTTCTTCTTTTTCAAAGAAACGCTTGTTGGCTTCAATGGTGCGTTCGGTCAGATCTACGCAGTGTGTTTCTTTTTCAAAAGCAGAACCCGGTTCGTTGAATCCGATGTGTCCATTGTGTCCCAGTCCCAGGAGCTGCAGATCAATGCCTCCCACTTCACGGATGATCTCATTGTATCTGGCACATGCATGTTCGCTGTCTGGATCGGTACCGTCTGGTACAAAAGTTCTGGATTTGTTAATGTTGATATGATCAAAGAAATTGTGGTTCATAAAGTAACGATAGCTCTGGTCATTGTCACCGGAAAGTCCCTTGTATTCGTCCAGATTCACAGAAGTCACTCTGGAAAAATCCAGGTCACCTTTGTTGTACCATTCAATCAGCTGCTTGTAAGTACCGATTGGTGTGGAACCGGTTGCAAGCCCAAGTACACAATCTGGCTTCATGATCACCTGTGCAGAAATAATATTTGCAGCCTTCCGGCTCATAGAAGCATAGTCTGAAGCACGATAAATAACCATAATAGAAAAACCTCCCTAAATAAGTGTGTTATTTTTATTGTACCGTTTTACGACAGGAAAAACAACCAGAAAAACGGATTTAGATAATATATGATTGGAAAGATTAGCGTTTGCATCATGTCTGGAAATAGCATATAGTAGAGATAGTTATGGGACGCAAAAAAGGAGAAAGATAAATGAAATACGATTTTACAACGATTATGGACCGCCGGGGTATGGATGCCATTGCGGTGGATAAAATACCATATGAGAATGTACAGGTGGAAGAGGGATTTTCCACGATTCCAATGTGGGTGGCGGATATGAATTTTCAGACGGTGCCGACCATTCCAGAGGCGATGATCGAGAGAACAAAACATGCGGCGTATGGCTATTTTGAACCAAGAAAAGAATACTATGATGCGATCATCAACTGGCATCAGACCAGAAATGGTGTGACAGGCCTGACAGAAGAAGCAATCGGATATGAGAATGGGGTGCTCGGTGGACTGGTCAGTGCCATGAATGTGCTGTGTTCCAAAGGAGATAAGATTCTGGTACATGCTCCAACTTATATTGGTTTCACCCATTCCCTGGAGAACAATGGCTATCATCTGATACACAGTGATCTGAAGCAGGACGAAGCTGGTATCTGGCGTATGGATTATGAGGATATGGAGAAAAAAATAAAAGAAGAACATATCCATGCAGCAATTCTCTGTTCGCCGCACAATCCATGCGGTCGTGTATGGGAGCGCTGGGAACTGGAAAAAGCCATGGAGCTGTATCAGAAGTATGATGTGTACATAGTTTCGGATGAGATATGGTCTGATCTGACACTGACCGGTTATCGACATATCCCGACCCAGATGATTTCGGAAGATGCCAGAATGCGTACGGTTGCATTATATGCACCTTCTAAGACCTTTAACCTGGCAGGTCTGGTAGGAAGTTATCATATTATTTACAATTCATATTTAAGAGAAAGGATTCGCAAAGAATCGTCCCTTTCTCATTATAATACAATGAATGTGCTGTCTATGTATGCCCTGATTGGTGGATACAGTCAGGCAGGCATGGACTGGACAGACGAATTGCGCCAGGTACTGACGGAAAATGTGGATTATGCCTGCGATTACATCCGGAAGTATTTTGACGAAGTGGAAGTATCCAGACCACAGGGAACTTACATGCTGTTTCTGGATTGTCAGAAATGGTGCGAAGCACATGACGTGACTATTGATGAACTGCAGAAAAAAGGTGTCAGAAAAGGCGTGATCTGGCAGGATGGAAGACCATTTCATGGAGCATACAGCATCCGTATGAATCTGGCACTTCCAAAGACACTGGTGGAAGAGGCCTTTGAACGTTTGAGAAAATGGGTGTTTTGTTGAATTTATGAGGAATAGAAGTTACTTGAAACAACGAATTTTTTTAATCACATATATGATTCTGTTTGTTATTTTTACCATTCAGACAGCCGCTGCAGAGGAAGAGGACTACGATCTTGATCCACAGCTTTATATTTATTATGCGCAGCTGACGGAGGATGAGCGGGATGTTTATGTGCAGGCTTTGGAAGAATTTTCAGCAGGGATTTCTTCGTTTGCGCCATGCAGGGGAATTTCCCTGGATTCTGCCAACCGCATCATGCATGCTATCTGCAAGGATCAGCCACAGCTGTTCTGGCTGGATGAAAGCTTTCAGTATAGCTATCGGCAGGGACTTTCCGGATCAGAAAAAGTGACGGAGATTTCCGCAGATTTTAATGCCCTTGCGGATGAGCTGGAGACGAACCGCAGTGCGGTAGAGAATCAGAAAGATGTGCTTATTGCAGATCTGTATGACCTGCCTGCCTGGGAACAGGAAAAATATGTTCATGACCGGCTGGCTTCTCTGATTACCTATTCCGGGGAGAGCAGCTATAACCAGACACTCTACAGCGCCCTATGTCAGCAGGAAACGGTATGTGCAGGCTATGCCAAAGCATTTCAGTATCTGATGACCAGTCTGGGAGTGCCATGTTATTACTGCGAGGGAACTGCACAGGACAGTGCTGCAGAGGATGCAGCCTGGTCGGCACATGCATGGAATATTGTCTGCCTGGATGGCAGCTATGTAAATGTGGATCTGACCTGGGATGATACCAGCCTTACCAGCGCAGGGCTGATCAGCTATGCACAATATAACCGTACAGATTCTGATGCATCTTTTTCCCAGACGCATCAGCGCAGTGATGACAGTCAGTTCCTTCCGGTCTGTGATGGAGATGCCTGGTCTTATGAACAGCTCTTTGGTTTCCCGGCAGAACTTGGTGCCCTCACTCAGCTGGAAGATTATGAATCTGTCCGGCACCTTACGGATCTTTACGAATACTATGCAGCCATGCAGGATCTGATGATCCAATATGGTACCGGCGAGCATACATTTCGCTTTGCTGTTTACAATAGTGAGTGCAATGACGCAATTCTTCATGATGAGAACTATCGGGACGGTTATTTAAACACTGTGGCAGATGCCCTCTATCTTGGAAGCTATAATTTTTCCATCCAGACCAGTTCTCTGAGCCTCACCGGAGGATATTATCTGGTGACGGTTACGGTGGATCTTTCGTGATTTATATGATGCCAGGGTCAAAAGCCTGAAACCACGATGTGCTTGCACGAGAGTGGTTTTATGGCTTAATGACCCGCCCCAAATATGAGCATAAAAGTGGAGCTTAAGCTTCACGATATGCGAATATGGGGCAGGGTGCTATGTGCCGGTGGCACATGTTTAGCACCGACCGGAGTGAAACGGAGATGTGAGAGTACGAAGTACGGAACAATCCGTGAGGCATCTTTTGACCTTAACATCATTTATATTTGTAAAACACCATATGACCGAGTATAATGAAAAGAAAAACCAAAGGGGAAAATATTTTGAGAGCACTTTTAAAGTATTTGAGAAATTATAAAAAAGAGACGGTTCTGGCACCGCTGTTCAAACTGCTGGAAGCGTCTTTTGAACTGTTTGTGCCACTTGTTATGGCTGCTATTATTGACCATGGTATTGGACAGGCTGATGGAGTTTATGTGCTGAAGATGGGTGGTGTACTGATTGCACTGGGATTGATTGGTCTGATATGTTCGATTACCGCCCAGTATTTTGCCGCAAAGGCAGCCACCGGATTTTCTACGGAGCTGCGTCATGAATTGTTTGAACATATTCAGAAGCTGTCTTACACCAAGATGGATACCATCGGAACCTCCACACTGATCACCAGAATGACCAGTGATATTAATCAGGTGCAGTCTGGTGTGAATCTGGTGCTGCGTCTGTTCCTGCGCTCACCGTTTATCGTATTCGGCGCCATGGTGATGGCGTTTACGGTGGATGTGAAGGCAGCGCTGGTCTTTGTGGTAGCTATTCCACTGCTGTCACTGGTGGTATTTGGAATTATGCTGATTACCATGCCACTATACCGAAAGGTACAGTCCAATCTGGATGCGGTGCTGGGAATTACCAGAGAGAATCTGACCGGTGTGCGTGTTATTCGTGCATTCAATAAAGAAGCAGATGAAAGACAGCGCTTTGAACAGCAGAATCAGATGCTGACAGATGCGCAGAAGTTTGTAGGAAAAATCTCAGGACTGATGAATCCGGTAACGTATATCATTGTCAACGGGGCATTGATTGTCCTGATTTATACCGGAGCACTTCGGGTAGATGCAGGCATCATTACCCAGGGACAGGTAGTAGCACTGGTAAACTATATGTCACAGATTCTGGTGGAACTGGTGAAGCTGGCCAATCTGATTATTACGGTGACCAAAGCATTTGCCTGTGGCAACCGTATTCAGAGTGTTTTTGAAGAAGAGACGGGAATGACAGAAGGAAGCGAGGGCTGGACGGATCCGGGAGAAGCAGATACACCGGTAGTCGAATTCGACCATGTGAATCTGCGTTATGCAGGAGCAGGAGAAGATTCGCTGACGGATATCAGCTTCCGCGCCATGCCGGGACAGACAATTGGTGTCATTGGTGGCACCGGTTCAGGTAAATCCTCTGTGGTAAATCTGATTCCGCGATTCTATGATGCTACAGAAGGAAGTGTCCGTATTCAGGGAAAGGATGCCAGAGACTACCGTCTGGAAGAACTGCGCAGTCATATTGGAATGGTGCCTCAGAAAGCTGTGCTGTTCCAGGGCACCATCGCTCAGAACCTGCGCTGGGGTAAGGAAAATGCCACAGAAGCAGAACTGGAGAAAGCCATCGAGATCTCTCAGGCGAAGGAATTTGTAGATGGAAAAGAAGATCGCCTGAATTATCAGATTGAACAGAATGGAAAGAATTTATCCGGTGGCCAGCGTCAGCGTCTTACCATTGCAAGAGCATTGGTAAGGGATCCGGAGATCCTGATCTTAGATGACAGTGCTTCTGCGCTGGACTTTGCTACGGATGCGAAGCTGCGTAAGGCGATTCGCCAGATGGACAGCCATCCGGTGGTATTTATTGTATCTCAGCGCACTTCGTCCATCCAGTATGCAGATCAGATCCTGGTGCTTGATGATGGGGAACTGGCTGGCATTGGAACTCATGCCGAACTGATGGGAAGCTGTGAGATCTATCGTGAGATTTATGAATCACAGTTTGAGAAAGAGAAGAAAGGGGTGACGGATCATGGCACAGACCAATAAAGACAAGACAAAACAGAGTGAGACGTTGAAGAAGGTGTTCCGTTACCTTGGAAAGTATCGCATTTATCTGCTGTTTACCATTTTGCTGGCGGCAGTTACCGTGGCACTGACCCTGTATATACCAAAGCTGACAGGAGCGGCTGTGGATGAGATTGTCGGACCGGGACAGGTGAATTTTTCGGGCGTTATACAGATTCTTGTGAAGATTGGTGTCAGCATAGTGATTACCGCTTTTGCTCAGTGGCTGATGAATATCTGCAACAATAAGATGACATTTCAGATTGTGCAGGATGTGCGAAATGAAGCATTTCAGAAAATTGAGATTCTGCCATTGAAATATATCGATGGACACTCTTATGGTGAGATTGTCAGTCGTGTCATTGCGGATGTAGATCAGTTCGCAGATGGTCTGCTGATGGGATTTACCCAGTTATTTACCGGTGTGGCTACGATTATCGGAACACTTGGATTTATGCTTTCCGTGAATGTGAAGATCACTCTGGTAGTTGTGCTGATCACTCCGGTGTCCTTCTTTGTAGCAGGATTTATCGCAAAGAGAACCTATGCCATGTTCAAGCTTCAGTCCGAGACCAGAGCAGAGCAGACCGGGCTGATTGATGAGATGATCGGCAATCAGAAAGTCGTACAGGCATTTGGACAGAGCGAGCATGTATTACAGAGGTTTGACGAGATCAATGACCGCCTGCAGAAGTGTTCTTTAAGAGCCATTTTCTTTTCCTCGATTACAAACCCGTCAACACGATTTGTCAACAGTCTGGTATATGCAGGTGTGGGAATTACCGGTGCATTTTCTGCTATTCAGGGACGTCTTAGCGTGGGACAGCTGACCTGTTTCCTCAGCTATGCCAATCAGTATACCAAGCCGTTTAATGAGATATCCGGTGTAGTCACAGAATTGCAGAATGCCATTGCCTGTGCAGGAAGAATCTTTGATCTGATCGAAGAAGAACCGCAGATTCCGGAAGCAGACAATGCGGCGACGTTGACAGATGTGAAAGGTAATATTGAGTTAAAAGATGTGAAGTTTTCTTATGTTCCGGAGCAGAAGCTGATCCAGAATCTGAATCTGCAGGTAAAACCGGGACAGAGAGTAGCCATTGTAGGACCGACCGGATGTGGAAAGACCACACTGATCAATCTGTTGATGCGTTTTTATGATGTGACCGGAGGCTCAATCGCCGTAGAAGGAACTGATGTAAGAGACCTGACCAGAAGCAGTCTTCGTGCCGGATTTGGTATGGTACTGCAGGAGACCTGGCTGCGCACCGGAACCATCCGTGATAATATCATTATGGGTAAGCCGGATGCCACAGAAGAAGAGATCATTGCAGCTGCAAAGGCTTCCCATGCCCACAGTTTTATCCGTCGTCTGCCAAAGGGTTATGATACCTGGATTACTGAAGATGGAGGCAACCTGTCTCAGGGACAGAAGCAGCTGTTATGTATCACCAGAGTCATGTTGTGTCGTCCGCCAATGCTGATTCTGGATGAAGCGACATCTTCCATCGATACCCGAACAGAAATCAAAATACAGAAAGCGTTTGCATCATTGATGGAAGGAAGAACCAGCTTTATCGTAGCCCACAGATTATCTACGATACGTGAGGCAGATGTGATTCTGGTTATGAAAGATGGCAATATTATTGAGCAGGGTACCCATCAGGAATTGCTGGATAAGGGCGGATTCTATAAGAATCTGTACGAAAGTCAGTTCGCAGGGTGAATAATAAAAAAGAAAGTGGGGGTAATGGAATGAAGAACTACAGAGCAAATGCAACTTCTGAAATGACGCAGCTGGAGCGGGAGAATGGACAGATTGTCCGGGAGTTGGCCGGAGAATGTATGGTGATTCTGGAAAATGACGGAATCCTTCCGCTGAAAGGAACCTGCAGGGTAGCATTGTATGGAAATGGTGCCAGACATACCATCAAGGGAGGTACCGGTTCCGGTGATGTGAATGCCAGAAAGGTAGTCTGCATAGAAGAAGGGCTGGAAAGCGCCGGATTTACCGTAGTGACAGAAAACTGGCTGAATGCCTATGATGCAGCGATTGCAGAAGAGAAAGAAAGACATCAGAAGAAGATCAAAAAGCTGGCAGAGGAACTGCACAAGCCGGAGATTAATGTAGCCTTTGATTATCCTTATGAAGACCCGGATGCACCGGAGATTACAGAAAAAGAGGATGCCGAACTGGCAATTTATGTACTTTCCAGAAATTCCGGAGAAGGAAAAGACCGGTATTGCCGAAAGGGAGATTATCTTCTGACTGACCGGGAAGAGGCCAATATCCGGTTCCTGACAGAACAGTATGAGAAAAGTATTGTGCTGCTCAATACTGGCGGGATCATTGATACCACATTTTTACGCAACCTGAAGGGCTTAAATGCACTGCTGATTGTGGGACAGACCGGAAGTGAAGGAGGCCATGTTGTGGCAGATGTACTGACAGGCAGAACCATTCCATCCGGCAGATTGACAGACACCTGGGCAAAAGACTATCAGGATTATCCGTCTTCTGCAGACTACAGCCACAACAACGGTAATGTGAATGATGAATATTATAACGAAGATATCTTTGTGGGATACCGTTATTTTGACACGTTTGAAGTGGAACCGGTGTATTGTTTTGGATATGGAAAGTCTTATACAGAATTTACAATCCAGACAGATCATGTAGAGATAGAAAAATCAGATGTGATGTTCTGGGTAGATGTGAAAAATGTGGGAGATGCATTTGCAGGAAAGGAAGTCATTCAGGTCTATGTATCAGCGCCTGGAAAGGACCTGGAAAAACCGTATCAGGAACTGGTGGCCTTTCGAAAGACATCCCTGTTGCCGCCAAAGGCAGGGGAATGTGTGCTGGTTCGCTTCCCGCTGGCTGCGCTGGCTTCTTACAACAGCAAAGATGCAGCCTGGGAGCTGGAAGAAGGAGATTATCTGATTCGTGTGGGAAACAGTTCCAGGAATACGCAGCCGGTGGCAGTGCTTCGTATGAATCAAAGTAAAAAAACATCACAGCTTAAAAATCTGTTTGATGAAGATGACACGCTGACAAAACTTGCTGAGACAGAAACAGGAAAGAATGCACTTGCAAAGCGTAACGACCGGGTGAAAAAGGAGACAGAGGCAGCTTTGGCGAATGTACCGGTGCTTACTGTGGATATGTCAAAGATTCACTGCGAGGAGCCGGAGTATTCTGCCGGTGCAAGAATAGAAATGAAAGATCATTTTCCAGAAAGAATCCTGACTATGGATGAGGTAAAACGGGGAGATGTGACACTGGAAGATCTGGTAGCGCAGCTTACGGTGGAAGAACTGGCTAACTTATGTGTGGGAACGGAACGTCTGGAGGACGATGCCAATGTTGTCGGATGTGCATCTGACCGCGTGATTGGCGCTGCAGGAGAGACCTGGTCAGATCTGGAAGAAACCAGAAAGATCCCGGCACTGATTCTGGCAGACGGACCGGCCGGCCTTCGGCTTCAGCCACATTTTAAGACAACGGCAGAAGGAGAAAAGATCTCCGGCGGAGAAGTATTTGGTATGGCTTTCCGGCCATTCCCGGAGAATCTGCCGGCAGATACCAGAGACTATTATCAGTATTGTACAGCGATCCCGATTGCCAGTACTCTTGCCCAGTCCTGGGATATGGATCTGGTAAAAAGAATGGGAGAAATCGCAGGTGCGGAGATGAAACAGTTCGGAGTACATCTCTGGCTGGCACCAGGTATGAATATTCATCGTAACCCACTGTGTGGAAGAAACTTTGAATATTATTCAGAAGATCCATATCTGACCGGACGCTGTGCAGCGGCAGATACGCAGGGAGTGCAGTCTTTTGACGGTCAGGGAACTACCATCAAGCATTTTGCAGCGAACAATCAGGAGGATAACCGGAATTATACCAATGCACATATCAGTGAACGGGCACTGCGGGAGATTTACCTAAGAGGATTTGAGATTGCAGTAAAAGAAGCTCATCCATATTCGATTATGACATCTTACAATTTGATCAATGGCATTCATTCTGCGAACCGTTATGATCTGCTTCAGACAGCGGCCCGAGACGAATGGGGATTTGATGGATTTGTTATGACAGACTGGTATGCCACACAGGATACTTCTGTGATGGGACAGGCACCGGATAAATATACCTGGGCATCTGCGAAACAGGCCATTCATGCCGGAAATGATATGCTGATGCCAGGCTGTGCACTGAATGTCACAGATCTGCTCCAGGGTGCAAAAGAAGGGACAGAGATGACGCTGGCAGATCTGCAGCATTGTGTGAGAAATATTCTGAGTATCGGGCTCAGAACCATGAGGTAAAAAAAGAGAACGAATAGAGGAAACGATTATGGAATGTGTAATTATTGGAATTGCCGGTGGGTCTGGCTCTGGTAAATCAACCTTTACTAACAAATTAAAAGCACTCTACGGGGACAGAATCACGGTGCTTTATCATGATAATTATTATCGCAGACATGATGAACTGTCGCTGGAGGAGCGAAAGCATATTAACTATGATGATCCGGCAGCGCTTGAGACAGATCTTCTGGTAGAACATCTGAAGCAGTTAAAAGAAGGGAAGACCATTCAGTGTCCGACCTATGATTATTCCCTGCATAATCGGAAAGAAGAGACGATAGAGATCAAACCCAACCGCATCATTCTGCTGGAGGGTATTCTTGCACTTCAGAATGAAGAACTGCGGGATATGTTTGATATCAAAATTTTTGTGGAAGCAGATGCGGATGAGAGAATCCTGAGAAGAGTGGTCCGGGATGTAAAAGAGCGTGGCAGAGACCTGGAAGGTATTATTGAACAGTATCTGACAACAGTCAAACCGATGCAGTATCTGTATGTGGAGCCAACCAGGGCACTGGCAGATATTGTGATTAACAGCGGACAGAACGAAGTGGCCTTTGACCTAGTGAAAACCAAGATTGATCAGCTGATGGGAGAGGCATAGAAGCTGGAAAACTTTATTTCCAGTTACTTTTCCTTGCCTGGCTCTGGAAAAGATGTTAAGATAAAGATAGCTTTTTAAGAAACGTAAAAAGGGAAAAAAGGAGGATATTTTCATGAAGAAAACAATTCTTGCAGCAGCTGCATTAGGCGCAGCAACACTTTCCATGGCAGCACCTGTTATGGCAGAGGGAGACTACAAAAGTAGCAATGGTTACAGACTCAGGCGACATCACAGACCAGTCTTTCAACCAGACCACTTATGAAGCATGCAAGGCATTCTGCGAAGAAAATGGTCTTGACTTCAACTACTACAAACCAGACGGAGATTCCGATGAAGCACGTATTGCCAGCTGTGACCAGGCGATTGCAGATGGATATAACATTCTCGTACTGCCAGGATATCTGTTTGCAGCATCTGTAGTAGAAGAATCTCCGGTATATCCTGATGTGAAATTCATTGCTCTGGATATGTCAGAAGCAGATCTGACAGGAGCAGCAGGTGTGGATGATGTGACACAGGCCTACAACACAGAGAATACCTATTGTGCAATTTATCAGGAAGAGATTCCTGGTTACATGGCTGGTTATGCAGCAGTGAAGATGGGTTACAAGCACCTTGGATTCCTCGGTGGAATGTCTGTACCAGCAGTTATCCGTTATGGTTTCGGTTATGTTCAGGGAGCTAACGCAGCAGCAGAAGAACTGGGAATCACAGACGAAGTAACCGTAGAATACGCTTACGGCGGACAGTTCTATGGTGATGCTGATATTACAGCAGCTATGGATACCCTGGTATTCTACCAACGGTGTAGAAGTTGTATTTGCATGCGGCGGCGGTATCTACACATCTGCAGCAGAAGCAGCAGCTAAGGTAGATGGAAAAGTTATCGGTGTTGACTCTGATCAGGCTCCTATCATTGATGCATATGGAGAAGGTATGACCGTAACATCTGCTATGAAGGGTCTTGCTCCTACTGTAAATACTCTGCTTTCCGCAATCGTTCTGGATGATACATGGTCAGATTATGTTGGAAAGATCGACAATCTTGGTCTGGTATCTGACAACGTAGAAGAGAACTATGTACAGCTTCCATTAGAGAGCACACAGTGGAATGATGGATTTACAGAAGATGATTACAAAGCACTGGTAGCAGATATGGTAGCAGGCAAAGTTACTGTTGACAACAGCATCGATGCTATGCCAGAGACAGCTATCACTGTAAATGATCTTGGAAATATCAAATAATAAATCGATGAGTGAATAAAGAAACCGGGTGGAATCAGATTGGTTCTGCCCGGTTTCTTTTGTGTTACACTATTTTGAAGTTTTGCGGCGGAGTACAGAAGATATAGTCTCCATCATACTGGCAATCTCCACTGGTTTGACAATATAATCATCCATACCAGCTGCAAGGGCTGCCTCTTTATCTTCCTTGAAAGCATTGGCAGTCATGGCAATAATTGGAATCTGACAACGCATATCAGGAAGCGTCCGAATCGCTTTTGCAGCCTGATAGCCATTCATATGCGGCATCTGGATATCCATCAGAATCAGATCGTAATAACCAGCCGGAGCATTTTCCAACATGGAAAGAGCAACCTGACCATCGCAGGCCAGATCCACATGAATCTGTGCATCTTCCAGAATAGTCTGAGTGATCTCGGCATTTAAAGCATTGTCCTCAGCCAGAAGAATACGAATCCCTGTCAGATGATCGGAAGGAATCTGAGAGAGACTTTCGGAAGCGGTCGGATGCTGGTTCGGAGCAATGCGAAGTGGAAGGGTAACGGTAAAACATGTACCATTTCCAAGTTCGCTGTCTACTGTAATGCGGCCGTTCATAAGTTCCACAAAAGACTTTACAATTTTCAGCCCAAGTCCGCTTCCGATGATACCACTTTCGGAGGAGTTCCGTTCTCTGGAAAAGGCTTCGAACAGATGGGGCAGATATTCCTGGCCAATGCCGATGCCACTGTCTTTTACAACAATGCGAAGCACGAGATAACCATCCAGATCAGAAGGAAGTTCATCCATGTGCAAAGAGATGGTTCCGCCATCTGGTGTATATTTGACAGCATTGCTTAGCAGATTCATTACAATTTCCCGAATTTTCATAGCATCACAGATCACATATGGATGAACAATCTGAAAGTCTTTGTGAATTTCCAGATGCTTACGATGTATTTCATTATCCAGAAGTACATCAACCGTATCTCGTAGATTGGAAATATTCCATGGCTCTTCATGCAGGGTTTCTTTGCCACTTTCTACACGAGCCATCTCCAAGATATTTCCAATCAGCGACAACAAAAAGCGACTGGCAGATTGAAGCTTTTTCAGATACCCAGCGGTAAGTTCCCTTTCACCCCAGTGTGCATCCATCAGTTCTGCATATCCAATGATGGCATTCATAGGAGTACGCAGATCATGGGACATGGCAAACAGAAAAGCAGATTTGGCCCGGCTTCCCTCTTCAGCTTTCTTTAGTGCGTCCTGCAGAATAACCATATCAGAAACATCCAAAAAAGTTGTCACGACAGCACGTTCTCCACTGGGGATCCAGACAATTTTGGTCTTGGCTACAATATGGCATTCTCGGGCTGAACCATAGTTCAGAGTGCACTCATAATCAACAGAATCATTGACATTACGGAGGCTTTTCAAGGCATCTACTGTAGATGGATCCGGATAATATACCTGGGTGAGCATATGTCCCAGGCAATGCTGAGCTTCATCCATATCTTTCAGTCCATACATGCGCAAAGCCTCAGCATTCATATGAATCATTTTATGACCAGGAAGGGTATAAGCTATAAGACCACAATTCTGAATATCCAGCAGATTGCGATAATAATCTTCCTGAATGATCTGTTCCTTGCGAAGTGTCTGATTCATCTCAGCCAGTCGGCGCTCTGCAAATTTATCCTGCTCCAGCCGGGCTGTATCTGAGATATCCTGATGTGTACCGATGATACTGATATAATCTGATACAGAAGCATCGCGGCTGCCATTACAACGCACCAGCATGTCCCCCTGGATCGGGTGAATGTAACGATAAACGATCTCCGTATGCTGCTCTGCTAATTTACTGAAATATTCTTCAAAAAGTGCCATATCATCCGGGTGGATATGGGAACGGTGAAAGATAAAACGCTCTTGTGCAGTAAGATTTGCCGGTGCACCGAGCAGGAGATCCATAACTGCATCGGCATAGAATCTTGGTGGCTGGCCGTCTTCGAGTTCCACACGCCACAGCCCCATTCGGGAAGAATGTAAAATTTCCTGTGTATCTATTTCTTTGAGTAAACTCATAAATGGTATCCTTTCTTGAAAATTCTCTTTCGGTTGTCCAGTCGAAATTGGCTGCGATTCGTGTGATCAGAAGTTGTAGATCAGGATAAAACCAATATCTGTCACAGAGGCTCCTGGTGCGATAACGGCATTGTAATCTTTTGAAACGATGTGGAGAGTCTGGCTATCCACGATGGTGTAATCTCCATTCCAGCCATCGGATAAAGTAATATTGCCAGAAAATGGGAGATCTACTTCCCAGCCAGAGAGTTCTGTGTCAGAAGTATTAGTTAAAGTCAGTTGATATTGATAGTAGTGATCACCATTGCTTTCCCATTGATTCACAATTTCTGTGGTACAAGTATAGGCGTTTGTGGATAACTGAGATTTTTCAGCGGAAGGATCTGAACCGAGTGGTTCGGTGTCTGGTTCCGGAACGTCTGTGCCGGTAAGCATTTCATAGAGCCACCGTCCGGCGGGGCTGAGATCTTCGACAGTAAAATCACAGGTTTTGTCACAGGAGGCATTTAAGAGGGCTGCGGATTCCTTTTTGTTACACAGGCTCCAGTTTACACAGCTGACTGATATTGATCCAGAAGCTGTATCCAGGCATCTGCCTGTCCGATGTCCAAAGCGCCATTTCCACTGGCATCACAGATACTGTATTCCGATACGAAGACCGGAAGATCCTGGTCCAGTGCGGTCTGTAAGGTATTTCGCAGATCTTCTTTATGAGTGGCAGCATAAAAATGAAGTGTATACATCAGGTTGTCATAATCGGTAATCGGATCGGCAGCCGCCTGATCCACATATTGGGACCAGTTGGGGGTACCCACCAGAATCACAGCATCTGGTGCATTGGAACGAATCACTGGAATCACCTGTTCCGCATAGGATTTTACGTCATTCCAGGTGGTACTGCCGTTTGGCTCATTGCAGATCTCATATAAGACGTTATTGTGATCTGCATATTTTTCAGACATTTCTGCAAAGAAAGCAAGAGCCTGATCCTTGTATTGATTCGGGTTCTGATCGGACAGAATATGCCAGTCGATGATGACGTACATATCCTCACTGGCAGCATAAGAAACACCCTGATCAATCAAGGATTTCAGATATCCCTGATTGCCATCTGTACAGTATCCACCGGATTCTGCTGTATACATGGCCAGGCGGATGACATTCACATTCCATTCCTGACGAAGCTGATGAAAAGCTTCTTTGTTTACATAGTCCGGGAACCAGGCAAGACCGTGGGTGCTGATGCCTTTTAACTGGACAGCATTTCCGTGTTCATCTGTCAGCTGCCGGCCTTCCACATGGAGTGCACCATTTACAGACGGGCAGGCTATGGACTCTACAGAAGCTGGCGCATCAGCATCTGTGGACTGAATGGCATCAGCATGGAACGCCGGAAATACGGCCAGCAAAAGGAACAAAAGAAAAAGGGAAACATGAGATTTCATGGGCGGAACTCCTTTTCAGCTATTTTTCTCATTATAACATGGAATGAATCATTGGATAGTGTTTTTGGGCATTTTTGTGCCCTTTTTGAATTTGTAGAAAAAAGTAGAAATTATTTGCAATTTTCAGAAAACAGGACTATACTATACAGGAATAAGAAAAGGGGAGCTTGCCGTAAGCAGGCTGAGAACAGAATGTTTGGTCTGGACCCGTAACCTGATTTGGATAATGCCAACGTAGGGATAGAGCGGATACATGTGTTTTTATGCATGAATTTTTAGCGGATATGTCTTTTTGGCATATCCGCTTTTTATGGTGTCAGAGAAAAAGGAGGAAGCGTATGTTAGGAGAATGTTTGAAAAGTGTAAGAGAGCAGGTACCACTGGTGCATAATATTACCAATTATGTAACCGTAAATGATGTGGCGAATGTACTTTTGGCCTGTGGAGGCAGTCCGATCATGTCAGACGAACCGAAAGATGTGGAAGATATCACTACGATCTGTGGCGGATTGAATATTAATATCGGAACCCTGAATGAACGCAGTATTGAGGGAATGTTCACAGCAGGAAGAAGAGCAAAAGAGCTGGGACATCCAATTCTGTTGGATCCGGTAGGTGCCGGTGCATCAAAGCTTCGTACAGAGACTGCACTGAAGCTGATGGAAGAACTGCATCCGACCGTAATCCGTGGTAATATTTCTGAGATTAAGACCCTTGCATTTGGAAGTGGAACAACGAAGGGGGTAGATGCAGATGTGGCAGATGCTGTCACAGAAGAGAATCTGGATGCATCGGTTGCATTTGTAAAAGATTTTGCAAAGAAGAGTGGTTCCATTATAGCGATTACCGGAGCAATTGACCTGGTCAGTGATGGAGAACGCTGTTATGTGATCCGCAATGGAAGACCGGAGATGGGGAAGATTACAGGAACCGGATGTCAGCTGTCCGGTATGATGACCGCTTATATTACCGCCAATCCAGATCAGAGACTGGAAGCAGCAGCGGCTGCAGTCTGTGTGATGGGACTGGCAGGAGAGATCGGCTGGAGTCATATGCAGGAATGGGAAGGTAATTCTACTTATCGCAATCGGATTATTGATGCTATTTATCAGATGGATGAAGCCATTCTGGATGAGGGGGCAAAGTATGAATGTCGATAAAAAAGACCTGCTGTTATATGCTGTGACAGACCGTCACTGGTTAAACGGGCGGACACTGTATTCTGTGGTAAAAGAAAGTCTGGATGGGGGAGTAACCTTCCTGCAGCTGAGAGAAAAAGAGCTGGATGAAGTACATTTTCTGGAAGAAGCAAAAGAGTTACAGCAGCTTTGCCGGGAATATCAGGTACCGTTTATTGTGAATGACAATGTGGATATTGCCATTGCTATGGATGCAGATGGTGTCCATGTGGGACAGAGTGATATGGAAGCCGGGGATGTCCGGGCCAAGCTGGGAGCAGATAAGATCATCGGAGTATCGGCACAGACCGTGGAACAGGCAATTCTGGCAGAAAAGCACGGAGCAGATTATCTGGGCGTGGGAGCAGTGTTCCCGACCGGCTCCAAGGATGATGCAGATGATGTATCTTATGAGACTCTGAAGGCTATCTGCGAAGCTGTATCCATTCCGGTTATCGCCATCGGTGGTATCACGCAGGAAAATGTAAAAGAACTTGCAGGCAGCGGTATCTGTGGCATTGCTGTGATCAGCGCAATCTATGCACAGAAGGATATCCGTAAAGCGTCAGAAGATCTGAAAAAAGAGACCCAGAGGATGGTGGAAGCATGATCCGGGGAGCAATTTTTGATCTGGATGGAGTATTGCTGGATTCTATGGCTATCTGGAATGATCTGGGAGCCAGATATCTGCTAAAGCAGGGCGTTCAGCCAGAACCCGGCTTAAGAGAAGTCTTATTTTCCATGAGCATGGAGCAGGGCGCAGAATATATGAAGCAGCAGTATCATCTGGACAAGCCGTCAGAAGAGATTCTGGATGGCATCCAGGAAATGCTTCAGGATTTTTACTTTTATGAAGTGCAGGCAAAAGAAGGCGCAAAAGAACTGCTGGCTTTTTTGCAGGAAAAAGGAATCCCGATGACAGCGGCCACGTCCAGTCCACGGGAGCATGTGACAAGAGCCTTAGAGAGAAATGGACTTCTGGAGTTTCTGAAGCGAATCGACACCACCAGTGAAGTCGGGGAAAGTAAACACTCTCCACTGATTTATCAAAGGGGTGCAGAATTCCTGGGAAGCAGACCAGAGGAAACACTGGTATTTGAAGATTCCCTGTATGCACTGCAGACAGCAAAGAAGGCTGGGTTTCGGGCGATCGGAGTCTATGACAGCGAGGGCGAAACGAACCAGGCAGGAGTGGAAGAAACCGGAGAAGTGTATTTGAAAAATTTAAAAGAGTTTATGAGACATTATAAAAAACTGGAAAGTGAATAACACTCTGCAGAGAGTGTTTGGCCAGCCTTCTCAGGCTGGCAGCGGCAGATTGGGGGCACCACCTTCTGTCGCGATAGAAAACGTATGCGAAAAGGAGAAGAAAAATGAGAAAAACCGCATTAACGATCGCTGGAAGTGATTCCAGCGGAGGCGCCGGCATCCAGGCAGATATCAAGACAATGATGGCAAATGGCGTATATGCCATGAGTGCCATCACTGCGTTGACCGCCCAGAATACCACCGGCGTGACAGCAATTTTAAACGCAACACCAGAATTTTTAGGACAGGAACTGGACAGTGTATTTACGGATATTTTCCCGGATGCAGTGAAGATCGGTATGGTATCTGACCGTGAACTGATCTGTATCATTGCAGAAAAACTAAAACAGTATCAGGCAAAAAATATCGTAGTGGATCCGGTGATGGTAGCTACCAGCGGAGCCAGACTGATCAGCGAAGATGCCATTGAAACATTGAAACAGGAGCTGTTCCCATTGGCGGCTATCCTGACGCCCAATATTCCGGAGGCAGAAGAACTGACCGGAATAAAGATTAATAGTGCAGAGGATATGATCTCTGCAGCAAGACAGATATCAGAGACTTATCACTGTGCGGTGCTCTGCAAAGGCGGCCATCAGTTAAATGATGCCAATGATCTGTTGTATGCAAATGACAGTTATCAGTGGTTTAAGGGTAAGCGGATTGATAATCCGAATACGCACGGAACTGGCTGTACCCTGTCTTCTGCCATCGCCTCCAATCTGGCAAAGGGTTATGATCTGAATACTTCCGTGAAACGTGCAAAAGACTATATTTCCGGAGCACTGGCAGCCATGCTGGACCTGGGCGCGGGAAGTGGTCCGATGGATCACGGATTTGCCATTCACAATGTGTATACAGAGGAAAAGGAGGATTAGGAGATGGAACGACGTACATCACTTATGGAAAATGGACTGATCTGGTTTGGCGCCGGAGTGTCCATAGCAGAGATTTTGACAGGAACGTATTTTTCCTCATTAGGATTTGGCAAAGGGCTGGCTGCCATTCTGATTGGACATGTGATTGGATGCCTGATGCTGTTCCTGGCTGGAGTGATCGGTGGAAAAAGCCGCCTGAGTGCCATGGAGACGGTAAAAAGCAGTTTTGGTAGTCTGGGAGGACTGGTGTTTGCTTTCTTAAATGTCCTTCAGCTGGTAGGCTGGACTGCGATTATGATTTACGATGGGGCACTGGCAGCAGATGGCATTTTTTCCACAGGCAGATGGATCTGGTGTCTGGTAATTGGCGTTCTGATTATTCTGTGGATTGTGATCGGCATCACCAATCTGGGCAAGATCAATACCATTGCCATGGGACTGCTGTTTCTGCTGACACTGGTTCTCTGTAAAGTGATTTTCTTTGATGGCAATGTGATGACAACTGCAGCAGATGACAGCATGTCCTTTGGTGCCGCAGTGGAACTGGCTGTAGCCATGCCGCTTTCCTGGCTTCCACTGATCAGTGATTACACCAGAGAGGCAAAAGAGCCAGTAAAAGCAACAGCGGTCAGCGCTATCGTATATGGCCTGGTCAGCTGCTGGATGTATGTGATCGGAATGGGGGCAGCGATCTTTACCGGAGAGTCTGATATCGCACAGATTCTGTTAAAAGCAGGATTAAGCATCGCAGGGCTGTTGATTATTGTATTTTCCACAGTCACTACTACATTCTTGGATGCTTATTCTGCCGGAATCTCCAGTGAATCTATTGTATCAACGATAAAAGGAAAATATGCCGCCATTGCAGTAACCGTTATCGGTACTCTGGGCGCTATCCTGTTCCCAATGGATGATATTACGGATTTCCTTTATCTGATCGGATCAGTGTTTGCACCGATGATTGCTATCCAGATCGCAGACTTTTTCATCCTTCACAGAGATAAAAGAGAAGAAAGTTTCGACTGGCGAAATCTCATTATCTGGATAGTTGGATTTATTTTATATCGTATCCTTATGCGAGTGGATCTTCTGGTGGGAAATACCCTGCCAGATATGGTGATTACTGCAGCGATATGTGTAATAGCAGGAAAGATCTGGAAAGAAAACAAATAGTGTAAAAGTGCCCTTTTGTGTGTTAGACTATTTGTAACACACAGAAGGGAAAGAGAATATGATTTACAATCGTCAGGCGATTCACATTGCAGTCCTTCTCGGGGGGCTGCATTTTTAGTTTACAGACAGCTGCCTGCCTTATTTTAAGCAGAGAGCCATTGAAGTCTTTTCCCTCATGTATAACAGGAAACAGATTCAGACAAAAAGAGAACTAATCACAAACAAAAAGAGATTGACAATAACGAAAAGGAAATATATAATAAAAGCATATCAAAAATAATCGTAACGGGTATCTGCTCAGTACCTTCACAGTGAGTTCTGAATGGATATCATAGCTGTTCAGAATGTTTACAGCTGCCAATGACCATATTATTTAAGTCGCTGTGCAATTTCGCAATAAGCGATGATCTAAAAGTTCAGAGCCGATTCGGCTATTATAATCATGTTGAAAAAAGAATAGTGGAATCGGCGGAAGACAGAAGAGTGAGATCTGTCTTTCCGTTCATTCCACAAAAGGAGGAGCAGGAAAGATGGAGAAAGAGAACCGGAAAGTAAAGAATAATGTCTTTGTGGACTTATTCTATGAGGATCAGAGTGCAGAAGCGAACATGATTTCACTTTATCAAGCACTTCATGAGGAACCCTTGCCGGAGGGGACTGTGATTGAAAAAATCAATATAGGGGATGCGATCTATATGAACCTGAAAAATGACATTTCCTTTGGCGCAGGAGGGAAAACTATAGTGCTTGGAGAGCATCAGAGCACAAAGAACGAGAACATGCCGTTGCGCAATCTGATGTATATTGGAAGAATCTATGAGCAGAAGGTACCGGCGGCAGCCCGTTATCGAAAAAAGAGAGTGAGGCTGGAAAAGCCAGAATTCTATACCTTTTATAATGGACGAGAAAAAGAAGCAAAAGAAAGACTAATGAAACTGTCAGATGCGTATAAAGAGAAGGATACAGAGAATAGGCTGGAGGTAACCGTAAAGATGATCAATATCAATCAGGATGCGCATCATGAAATTCTGGAAAAATGTCCGGTACTGAACGAATACAGCCAGTTCATAGAAATCATACGGAAATATCAGGACAAACAGGAAGAAAGACCGTATAAAAAAGCAATACAGGAATGCGTGGAGAAAGGAATTTTAAAGGACTATCTGATGAGACGTGGAAGTGAGGTGGAAAATATGTTACTGGCAGAATATGACTATGAGACGGATATAGCAGTGCAGAGAGAAGAGGCCTGGGAAGAAGGAATGGAAAAAGGAATAGATAAAAAAAACAGAGAAATTGCATGTAAACTTGCTGCAAAAGGAATGCCAATCAAAGAAATTGCGCAGATAGTCAATGCAAAGGAAGCGGAAGTGAAAGAATGGATAGAGGAAAAGAAATCCTGAAGACATTATCCACAGAAGATTATACAGAAGAACAGATACAGGAACTGAAAATCTATGTATTTGGTAAGTGAAGTGGAAAAATGAATAATGTAAATGCAACTATCTCTTGCACAGCGAAAATGAGTGTGCTATACTAGGGTTTAAACAAAAGAGAGCAATACAATTACATAAGTAAAGCAAAAGGTGTCAGACAAATTGTCTGCTGAAAAGAGAAACAGGTGTGATTCCTGTGCGAACTCGTCACCGTATTTTGAAAGTGAAGGCTGATGACCACTGGGTAACTGGGAAGGGGGCCGGAGCGTCTGATCAATAAGTCGGGAGAACTGCCTTTTGTTGTACCGGAATAACAGGTTCCATGTCACGAGGAATTGGCAGTACATATGAGCTGGATGAAGAACAGAAAAGCTGTATTTTCAGAGAGTGTCACACCTCGTGGTAGACACTCTCTTTTTTATGCGATGCTGAAAGGCATCTGACACTATTTTATGCGTTCTATACGCAAGGAGGAAGATTCTTATGAAGAGAAAAATGGCAGTGGTACTTTCCGCAGCAATGGTAGCATCTTTACTGACCGGATGCGGTGGCAGCACGACAAAGACAACAGAAGCTGAGACAAAAGCTGCAACCGAAGCAACTACTGAAGCGAAGACGGAAGCGGAGACTACAGAGGGGGCAACAGAAGCTGAGACTACAGAAGCAGCATCGGAAGAAGAGACAACGGAAGCTGCAACTGAGGAAGCTACTGAGGCAGAAGAGACCGAGGCTGCAACAGAAGAAAAAGCAGAGGCTCAGACCGAGGGAGCAACTGAAAAAGCAGTAGCGGTCGCAGCAAGTGAAGTGGAGTCAGAGGAAGAAACCACAGAAGCAGCAACAGAGAAAGAAACAGCTGCTGAAGAGGCAACAGAAGCAGCATCGGAAGCAGAAACCACAGAAGCAGCATCAGAAGAAGAGACTACAGAGGCAGCATCCGAAGCAGAAACTACAGAAGCAGCATCCGAAGAGGAAACCACAGAGGCTGCATCTGAGGCAGCTGATGATGACCAGGCAAAGGCGGATGAAGTTGCAGACCTGATCGATGCCATCTATGTTCAGGAAAGAACAGATGATACAGACGAACAGTGCAAAGCTGCCAAGGAAGCATGGGATGCC